>OGXT01000048.1_pt1 | contig 142435 bp, 125 predicted proteins | sample 1576361 | NCBI WGS metagenome assembly OGXT01 (sample SAMEA3541514, study PRJEB24748) | human gut metagenome | biome: human gut; feature: human-associated habitat; material: faeces | place: China | collected 2012 | reverse complement strand
TCAGAGCATGGTCTGCGGAAAGGGGTAACAATGATAACGTTGTTTACACATCAACCTTTTCGAAGATCCTCGCGCCAGGCGCTCGGGTAGGGTGGCTCGTGCTACCGGATTGGCTGAAAAGAGCGGTAGTCAATATCAAGCAAACCACAGATTTACATACAAGTGCACTCTCACAGTCGCTGACCTCTCACTATTTACACAGTGGCCGCTTGCCGGGACAGATCGCACTCATCCGGAAGGCTTATGAGCTCAAATGTCGAGTTCTAAGCCACCATCTGCTGAACGAACTAGGTGACCACCTCACTTTTCATCAGCCGATGGGCGGCATGTTTTTATGGGCGAAGTTTAAATATGCGATGGATACCACGCAATGGCTTCAGAAAACAATACGCAACGGCGTGGTGTTCGTGCCTGGTGAATTTTTCTACTGCGAAGAACCTGATCATTGCACTCTGCGAATGTCGTATGTCAGCACCACGGAAGAGAATCTGATAGAAGCGGTTAAGCGCCTGAAAATTTCGCTTAATTAAGCGTCCTCACCTGCTATACCCAGCGAGGACATTGGTAATAAACAAGACAGTTAGAGTTGTAAGTTGTAACCAGAGGAAGAGTAATAATGACTAATCATAGTTTTGATAACCAGATGTCTCCAGAAACGTATCTGTGCCATGGCCCATTCGATCCTGAGGTATTTGGTGGCGTGGTTAACCCGCCTGTATATCACGCCTCTACGGTCATCTTCAAAAACTGCAAAGAGCTAAACGAGCGTCACCAGGCTCTGTTTGAAGATGCGGAAGATGAAGTGATGTATTACGGTCGATTTGGAACGCCAATCACCTTCGCCGTGCAGAAAGCTCTGGCCGAACTGGAGGGGGGGTACCGATCTTTACTGGTGCCTACAGGGCTGGCAGCATGCACCAGTGCATTACTGGCTCTGGTAAAAAGTGGCGATCATATTCTTGTCAGTAGCAGCGTTTACGGCCCGACGCGTGGGTTCGTAAATAATGTGCTGGCCAAAATGGGCGTTTCGGCAACCTTTTTCGACCCTACTATCGGCGATGGCATTGGTCAACTGTTCCAGGAAAACACTACCGTGGTGTTTACAGAATCTCCAGGCTCCCAAACATTTGATATCCAGGATATTCCGGCAATAACTCGCGTGGCGCATGCCCACAACGCTAAAGTGATAATTGACAATACCTGGGCAACGCCACTATTTTTCAAACCATTTGAGCATGGCGTGGATGTCTCCGTGCATGCCGCCACTAAATATATCGTTGGGCACTCTGATGCGCAGATGGGCTTGATCACGACGAATAAAGAAACCTGGCTTGCCATTCGTCGCTTTATCTATCTATTTGGTCTTCATGCTGCGCCGGATGATGTTTATCTCGCACAACGTGGATTACGCACGATGTCTTTGCGTCTCGGACGCCATCAGGATTCAGCGCTTAAAATTGCTAAATGGTTTGAAGAACGTGAAGAAGTGGAGCAGGTGCTACACCCGGCATTGCCTTCATGTCCGGCTCGGCGTTCGTTGCGCTGATGATCGGCTTCATGCAGGGCCTCGCCTTCACCTGGGGCTCCTGGCTCAAGTGCACGATCGTCTGGTATCTCGTGCTCATCGTTTTGACCTATTTCGGCATTGGTTTTTCGTGGGGCGGTTTTGAAAGCCTGGCCATTCCATTTAACCCGCGTAAAGATCGTCCGGAATATCACTGGCCGTACGAAGGGCACTCCTTCCGTTTACAAATCGGCTTAGAAGATCCAGTAGATTTAGTAAGAGACCTGGATCAGGCGCTGCGTCATCTGAAGGGGTAAGAACCAGCAAAAGCGCCAGTCAAGCTGGCGCTTGTTATACTAGCGCTATGACAAAACGTTGTGATTGGCGGAAGTAGTAATGGATATTCCGATAGAACTTAAGCACTTACAAACTCTTTTAGCATTGCGTAAAACAGGAAGTCTGACGCGCGCGGCCGCAGCTATGCAACTGACTCAATCGGCACTATCGCACCAGATCAAACAACTGGAAGAGCACTATAACGTTACTCTGTTTATGCGAAAAACATCGCCCGTAAAGTTTACCCTGGCGGGTGAGCGTTTGTTACACCTTGCTGAAACCGTGCTTAATGCAATGGAGGAAGCCAACAGGGATCTTTATAAGTTAGCGCTCGGAAAACAGGGCGCGCTCCGGATAACCCTTGAGTGTCACACCTGTTATGGCTGGTTACTACCGGTGATGGATGAGTTTCGTAAGAAATGGTCTGAGGTTGAAATTGATATATTGCCTGGTTTTCAGCCGGATCCAATAGGTCTTCTGTTGCAAGACAGAGCTGATGTTGCCATCGTGGATGAAACCGAGCAGACAGATCTGGTGAGGTACAGCTCTTTATTTAAATATGAAATGGTTGCTATTTTGGCAAATGAACATCCTTTAACGCGAAAGCCTTGGCTTGAAGCGGAAGATTTTCGTGGTGAATCGCTCATCACCTATGCAGTACCGGATGAGCGCATCGATCTTTGTCGAAAAGTACTTAAACCTGCCGGCATTCCAATTAGGAGAAAAACCACTGAACTCACCATGGCTATCATTCAACAGGTTGCCTGCCAGCGGGGTATTGCCGCATTGCCTATCTGGGCAGTATCAGAATATCTTGAAAAAAAATACGTCACAGCAAAGTCAATCACGGAAAATAAACTAATTTCAGAAGTTTGGCTTGCCACACTAACAGAGAACATCGACAAGGGCTATGTTAATGACTTTATTGGCTTTACCAGACAGCGCTGCTTGCGCTTATTAGATGAAATCTAAAATACGTAATAACAATGTAAGTGAGAGTTTTTTTGCATAAGAAGACGGCAATATCTTTATTTACAGGAGAAAAAATGAAAAAAATAATCAATACAAAAGCTGCTCCAGCAGCTATTGGACCTTATTCTCAAGGGGTATCATTCGGCAATTTAGTGATGACTTCAGGCCAACTACCTCTGGATCCAACAACGATGGCATTTCCCGAAGGAGGAGTAAGGGAACAGACTCGCCAGTCGTTATTAAATCTAAAAGCCGTTTTGGAACAATCAGGCGCTTCGCTGGATACTGTACTTAAAACTACCTGTTTCCTCGCAAAGATGGAGGATTTTTCGGTATTTAATGAAGTATACTCCGAATTTTTTGGTGACTCAGGAGCGCCAGCGCGTTCATGCATTCAGGCTGGCAAATTACCCAAAGAAGCCTTAGTTGAAATCGAAGCCATCGCGTATATTAAGTAATACAACAGGAGGCAAGGTGGATATGTGCCGTGAACACAGGCACATTATTTTTACTTTGACCTCCTTGTTGCTTTTTAATCCTGGTTAGATGAAAAGGGTGAATGGTTAGAGCATAACTACGTGGGCAAGGCAAATGGTCGGGCAACGCAGCAACGAGTGAGAATATTAGTGTTAATTTTGACTCGCTTCGGAACCCACAGGAGGCAGGAATACCATGTATAGAATGCGAGATATTGCAAGAAAGGGCCTGGCTCCGCCAGTGCTTTTACTGCTTTGTTTATTGATCAATATATGGGCGCGTTGGCCTATACTTATGCATATTGATGAGGTATTCACTATTTCATGGAGAGTATGCACCGCCCTGGTCACTGGAGGCATTAGTCTTGTCCTGTCTCTGACGGGACTGGTAACGTTGATAAGTAATCAAACAACCCTCAACGCACTGCATCCGGAACGAACCAGTATGCTGGTGACCAGAGGATGTTTTCGTTTTTCTCGCAACCCCGTCTACCTTGGATTTATAGGGCTACATATCGCTTTGGCCCTATTGTTAAGTAGTGTAATTGGTTTAATGATTACCCCGTTTCTCATTTTACTTCTGAGCATCTTGCATATACAGGTTGAAGAGGCTGGAATGCAGCAACTGTTTGGCCGACAATGGGAAGAATATTGCAACAATACACCTCGCTGGTTCTCTCTGGCATCGTTATATGCGGTCATTAAGGGGCGCGCCAAGTGATGGGATACCATTTTATTTATCGTTAAAATTGTGTGAATGGTATTCGCTTCTCACATACCACTAATAATTCATTCGTTACGTACTGTTTGTCCGACACTCACGAAATGCTGTATGGTTCCAGCGCACGAGTATTTCAGCTATGTCGACCAAACGATGGAATACGGTAGATATCCCGTCGTTACCAGGAATATCCTGAATCTGTAAGATGTTTCACTGGTATGGTCACGCAAAATCTACTCTCGAGATGATAATTTGTGCTATATTTTTTATTAATGCACTATGTTGATGAAAGTAGCATTTTAGAGCTGCGCAGAGTATTCCGTGAATCTTTTAAATGATTTTCACTCTTACGAATTAATTAATATTTTTACTAAGATGGGGAAGGGTAGATTAACTTGATTTTAACTCTAAAATTATGCATGCTTATTAAAACATGGCGACACTCGAACGTCGCCATCTTTATTGATCTAGTTCACATAAAATCAACCTTCCCAAACTACTTTATTGAATTCCTGCCATAAAAATACTTGCTTGAATTCATTCAACATGGATGATAGATAATGCTAATCTTGTCGTAAAATACCTTTTCAACATCTAACTCATACCATTGAGGTATATCTATGGAATTGCGTCAATGCCGCTACTTCATCTCAGTAGCGAAGCTAGGTAGCATTAGTCAAGCTGCGTTAGAACTTCATATTGCTCAACCCGCTCTGACACGCCAGATGCAAAAACTGGAAGAAGATCTTAGAGTAACGCTCTTCAATCGAACAGGGCGCGGGGTGCAACTTACTGATGCAGGAAGCCAGTTCCTCGTTGACGCGGAAATATTGATCAACAATGTAACCGTCATAAAGGAGCGCGCTGTACGAGCCTCCCGTGGAGAATGTGGTAATATTTCGCTAGCGCTTCCTGTAATACAAAATGCGGCACCACCGATCACAACATTATTAAAAAAATTCAAGAAGGCATCACCGCTCGTCGGTATTACGCTTCATCACCTCATATCTGAAGTGCAACTTTCAAAGATCGCTGAGGGAGAGCTGGATGCTGGTTTTTTATTGTTTAGACCTCTTAATGATCCGCTTTTTGCAGGAATCCCCGTTTTCAAAGAAAAAATGTTATTAGCTTATCCGACTGAGTGGAAGTGGCCTGATAATAAAGAACCTCGTTACTTAAGAGAATTGCAGAATCTTGACTTTATATGGCTTCCTCGTACCGCGGCACCGGCGTGGCATGATCGACTTATTCATTGCTTTTACGATGCAGGTTTTACGCCACGTTCCGTTATGCACGGCGTTGATGCAGTATCGATGCTTACATTAGTTAGCGCAGGCATGGGATGTACCATCGTTGCAGAAGGGATGAGACATCTTGCTCCGTCAAACGTGTCGTTTGTGGTTTTAGAAGATTTAAACATTGTACAGGAATGGGAGTTAGTATGGCGCAAGGACAGGTGCTCTGAGGTTTTAAAAAGTTTAATAAATTTGATTTGAGCATATACCGCGCGCTAATAGCTGAATAAATGACTGCTGCTTTTTGAGCGCAAGCGGTCAATCGGGACTAATGGCATGAGAATATGCTTTCGACTGACGATGAGGGAGGAAACCTCTATGCAGAAGTTTAGTCTCCTGAAACGTCGACTTGTGTGTCATCGTGCTGAATATGACCGGTTTTATCTAACGCGTGACCAGCAGTTGTCCTGCTTTGACCCGATCGCCAATAGGGACCATCAGAGGGCCAGCACCATACGAGAGTATCGGCGCAACTGGCGGACTAGTAGAGTAAGACTAAAATAAAGCGTCACCCGTAGAGCTGTAATGCCTGAGTATACTGATTTCATGAGCGAGGAGTAGGGATTATGAAAAGGTTTGCTTACGCACATACACTCAATTTAACATAATATACATTATGCGCACTCATGTTGTAGTAGCTAAATTGAGATGTCCGTCTCTGACCAAATAGATATGTCCGCGCTACAGTCTCACCACAGCGACCACTGCTTTCAAAGATAGTTTCCCAATCAAAGGATTCTGATGACGGATCATGCACCGGCATTTTTACTTTGGATGAAGTTAACCGACTCTAAATCATTCATGACGTTGTCGACCGGCGTCTGACCACTCAGATGGCCGCGCAGCGCCTGGGTATTCCCGATCGCCAGTGCCGACGCCTTCTCTCGCGTTACAATCAATCAGGCCCACTGAGTATGCCTAACCGCCGTCGTGGATAACCCAGCAATAACCAGCTGCCTGATGGTCTTGCCCGGTACGCACTCAATATTATCCGCGAACGCTATACCGACTTTGGACCTAGGCTGGCGTATGAGAATGTTGTCTACTTGTGAAAAAAACTCATAACACCATTCAATGGCGCATGCTGGTTCCCTTCATACCAGTGCAATACCCTGTCACATACATAATTGCTGGCAATAAAAGAAGGAACACCGAATGAAGTATGTGAATCTGGGTCGTAGCGGGTTGAAAGTCTCCCGTCTTTGTCTCGGTTGTATGAGTTATGGCGAACCTGAACGTTTGCCTCAACCCTGGTCCCTGGATGAAAAGGCGTCACGACCGCTCATTCGTCAGGCGCTTGAAGCCGGCATTAATTTTTTTGATACCGCGAATATCTACTCGGGCGGTAGTTCAGAAGAAATTACAGGAAAAGCGCTGAGAGAGATGGCCAGACGCGACGAGATCGTTGTAGCGACAAAGACCTTCTTTCCGTGGCGCAACTCACCCAATACCGGATTTCTTTCCCGCAAGGCCATTTTTCAGTCTATTGACGATAGCCTGATGCGCTTAGGCATGGATTATGTGGATCTCTTTCAGATTCATCGCTTTGACTACTCCACGCCTGTTGAAGAGACCGTGGAGGCTCTGCATGACGTCGTTAAAGCAGGAAAAGCGCGTTATATCGGCGCATCTTCTATGGAAGCCTGGCGCTTTGCAAAAATGCAGCATACCGCTGAGCGTAACGGTTGGACCCGATTTATCACGATGCAACCGCAATACAACCTGCTTTACCGGGAAGAAGAGCGCGAGATGCTGCCCCTGTGTGAAGACCAGGGCGTTGGGGTGATCCCCTGGAGTCCGATGGCACGCGGCAGGCTCACGCGCGACTGGAGTGTCACGTCCCGACGAACGCAAAACGATGCCTTTGCGTTAAAAATGTATGAGAACGCAGCCCTTCTGGATAAGCCCGTTATTGATGTTGTTGTCAGCATTGCCGAAAAGCACGCTGTGCCAAGAGCTCATGTTGCAATTGCCTGGCTGTTATCAAAATCCGTCATCACAGCACCGATCATTGGCGCAACGAAACCAGAACATCTTTCCACGGCTATCAGCGCGCTGGACTTTTCACTTAGCGATGCCGAAATCACGGAACTGGAAGTTCGCTATCTGCCGCACCCCGTTGACGGGATCATTCCCCCGCTTCCGGATACGCCGCCTTCCCTCACGCCGCCTTCAGCGATCCAGAACTATTAACACCCTGCCCTGGCCCGGCGTTGCCGGGTCTCCCAGACCACTCATTCCCGGTCACTGATGTGAAAAGGGAAACGGTGCCGGCGCGAATGCGCCCGATCGAAAAATCATCGCGCCACCAGGTTCGGTCCCGCTGTTAGCGACAATAAACAACTCGCGATGCCCGGGGCGGATCGCCAGGCTTGTCGATTTAAGGTTACGGCCTTTGTCGCGGTAAGGCAGCACAATTTGCCCAATCGGCAGTCCGTTGCGGTTGAAGACCATGACGCGGCCCTGGCCTGAGATGGCCACATATACATTGCCTTCGCTGTCGACACGGGCCCCGTCTGGCGCCGGCCCGGTGAACTGATAGGTAACAACTGAACCAAACGGGGCGACCGTGGTGGCGTCTGACAGTCTTACGCGATGAAGCCTGTTTTTAGCGTGTTCTGTGGCCCATATCTGAGTACCGTCAGGGTCAATCGCTATGCCGTTCCCGACCGCGAGTCCAGGCAGGATGGCATGAATTGACCCGACATTGGGACTAACGTAGAACACTCCACCCTGTGGATCGGCTGAATTTCCCCGGCTGTCAGTGAAATAAAATCCGCCCTGATTATCAAAGACCAGGTCGTTGACAAGAAATCCGGCATCAGGAGCAACAATCATCTGCTCACCGGTGCCGTTGGGTTCAATAGCCCGAACAGAACCTCGCTGCATATCGCCCACCGAGGCGATAAAGATCCGTCCATCCTTGTGTACCGCCAGGCCGGAAGCACCGAGCGTATTCTCCTTAAGGACAATGGAAAGCTGCCGCTCCGGGGTGAGCTTAAACACGCGCCCCGTCGCCGAATCAACAAACAGCAGGTTATTGTTCCGATCGAACACGATCCCTTCGAGCACGAGCGACGCCTGTGAAACGTTGATGTACGGCTGGGCCTCCACGGTCTGAAGAGAACGCTCGCAGGGCGGTATGGGGACGGCGCTGCGCGTAAGCGCGTTATGATTTAGTCCATTCATGTGGGTTATCCCCGGCAATAATACAGAGGGAGGCTTCACCTACAGTCTCCCTGTGAGAGCAGGTATTAACTTTTATCAAACTGACTTTCGGTAAACGGATCGGCGCGACCGCCCTGCAATGGGATTTTGGCAAGCGCCGCATCGATTTCGCGTAGCTCGCTGTCCGTCAACCGGACTTGCGGTGCGCCGCTATTTTCTATCAGGTGCGGATATTGCGTCGTACCCGGGATAGGGACAATCCAGGGCCGCTGGGCCATTACCCAGGCCAGCGCGAACTGAACCGGAGTGGTGTTTTTGCGACAGGCCCAGGACTGCGCGAATTCAAGCAGCACCATGTTTTTGGCCAGGGCATCGGGCTGGAAGCGTGGCAGGTTATGCCGCCGATCGGTGCTGTCGAACCGCTGGCTTGGATTGACTGCTCCGGCGAGGAAGCTGCGGGCAGTCGGGCAGTAAGGTACGAAACCGATACCCAGCTCTTCGAGCGTTGGAAATATCCGCGTCTCCGGTTCCCGCCACCACATGGCATACTCACTCTGCACCGCAGTCACAGGGAGTACCGCATGTGCGCGGCGAATTGTCCTGGCACTCGCTTCCGACAGTCCCCAGTGTTTCACTTTACCCTCCTGGATCAACGCCTTCACGGTTTCCGCCACATCCTCGATCGGCACATTCGGATCGGGGCGATGCTGATAGAGAAGATCGATGTGGTCCGTTTTCAGACGCTTTAGCGAGCCTTCTACGGCGCGGCGGATATGGTCAGGATGGCTGTTAAGGGAAGTGGGCTTCCCCTCCTCCACGCCGAAGCCGAACTTGGTGGCAATCACCACACGATCGCGAACAGGGGCCAGTGCTTCCCCGACAAATTCTTCACTGAGATGGGGGCCGTAGACCTCGGCAGTATCAAAGAACGTGATACCTTGTTCGAAGGCTGCCCGGATAAGCGAAACCATGGCTTTACGATCGCGCGGACCTCCGCCGTAATAACCCACCATCGGCAGGCACCCGAGTCCCATGCTGGACACCTCCAGCGAGCCGAGTTTACGTGTGGTTAAGGTTTCCTTCTGGACCGGAACAGCTTCCGAAGGGGCGTTAGGCGTGTCCTGACCAGCCGGTTTCGCCATCACGGCGCCGCTCCTGCCAAGGGTGGTTGCGGCCAAAGCCAGACCGGCGCCGGCGATCAGAAAATTGCGCCGGTCCCGGGAAGCGGGTACGGCAGCAGAAGGCTGGTCATGCATCATCTTGCTCATAAACTGGAACTCCCTATAACGAAGAAAGGATTCATTAATTGGTCATTACCAGGCATAAGCCTGGGGCGCTTCTCCCCCGGGGCCGGGCCAGATTTCGTCGAGACAGCTCATGGTGTCGTCTGATAGCGTGACTGTCGTTGCGTGAAGCGCCTGCTGGAGTTGTTCGACCGTACGAGGCCCAATCAGTGGAGCGGTAACGACAGGATTCTGCAGGAGCCACGCCAGGGCCACATCGGAGGGGGTTTCGCCGAGGTCCTCACATAATCCCTCGTAGGCTTCCAGCTGCGGACGATACTGTTCGATTAGACGGGCAAACGCGGGCCTTGCACGGCGCCCGCTTGCCATCTTTTTCAGTACGCCGCCAAGCAGCCCTCCGGCAAGCGGGCTCCAGGGGATCAACCCCAGGCCAAAATGGCGGCATGCGGGAATGACCTCCAGCTCAATGGTGCGGGCTGTCAGATTATAAAGACTTTGCTCGGCGACCAGACCCAGGAAATGACGGGCCGTGGCGACTGACTGCGCAGTCGCAATGTCCCAGCCCGCGAAATTGCTGCTACCGATATAAAGAACCTTTCCCTGCTGAACAAGCAGTTCCATGGCCTGCCAGATCTCTTCCCACGGCGTATGACGATCGATGTGATGCATCTGATAGACGTCAATATGGTCGGTCTTAAGCCGTCGCAAACTGTCCTCGCAGGCTTTGCGAATATGGTAAGCAGAAAGCCGGCGATCGTTCGGGCCCGGTCCCATAGGCTGATAGACTTTTGTCGCCAGAACGATGCGTTCACGGCGGCCACCCTGCTGAAGCCAGCGACCAATAATTTCCTCGGACAGCCCCGAGCCTTGCTGGATATCGGGAGATTGTTCAGTGCCATACACGTCTGCTGTATCAATGAAATTGATACCCGCCTCAAGCGCCTCATCCAGAATGCTGGCGCTGGTCTTCTCGTCGGTGACGTCACCAAAATTCATGGTTCCGAGACAAAGGCGGCTGACTTTCAGGCCGGTGCGGCCAAGATGCGTATAGTTCATAAACGGCTCCGTTAGATGAGTGTTCCGCCCTGGCCTACCAGCCAGAGCGCATGATTTTCAAGAATAACGAAGCACAACGTGTACAGTGAGTGGACGTGCATGAATGGACTTGTGAAAAAAATTCAGCAATGGATTAGCCCTAATCGGTCTAAGGTGTATATCATTTCTTCATCAACGCATTCGGGTTTTAACGCCGCATAAGGAAAACTATTCTGTATGCAAATAAGCAGAGCTGATGTTGCCGATCTTATTTATTTCATGGCGATTGCACGTCATCGCAGCTTCAGCCGTGCGGCAATTGAATTAGGCGTCAGTGCATCAGCGCTGAGTCATGCCCTGAAGGGACTGGAAACCCGGCTCGGAGTTCGCCTGCTTAATCGCACGACCAAGAGCGTCACCCCTACGGCAGCTGGTGAGGATGGGCGGAAATGATCCGACGCATTTTGTCATTTGAATGCCCCATATTGGAGAGAAATAGGGAATATTCAACGGAAATGTTGAAGAATCTGTTCATGCACGGAGTCGGGATATCCTCGTAGGGGCGGACCTGCGTGTCCGCCCGTGGTAGGCATTACGAATTTGCTGAACATGGAGGGGAAACAAAATTGAAAATTTAGGATTGGAAAACCCGCCCTGCATGGCCCCAAAGGGCATGCAGGGCGGGTTTTTTTAGTCAGGATTTTGGAGCTCGTAGGCCTCTTGAATCATTTTGACGTTACACCGGACGAGCGCATTGTCGTAGTCCAGGTGATAGTCTCGGTAATCCCAGGGAATGCGCCGGTTCAGGCTGCAGATGTACCAGAAGGGAGACTTCCCGGTCCGGTCAATCTCTGCAATCATGGTTGCCAGTTCGTTGGCGGGGGTGCCATCGATGATTCCCCGCCCCTGTCCGGCGAGGATTTTGGGGTAGGCTCTTCCGTGCCCCCGGAGCATGTCCTGGATGTGGGTCAGGATGATGTTAAATACTTGATTGCAGCTAAAATCGTAGATCATTTCCAGCTGGTCCCCAATTTGCAAATTCAGAGACGAGAGCTTCACACGGGTCAAAGACCGTGGGGGGTCTATGGGTTCCTCGCTGCTGTCCAAATCGTAGGTAACGCCCTGGCAGGAAATCTGGAAGAGATGCATCGCCGATGCATCAAAGGTGGCCAGGATGGTGTAGCCCAGCTGAGCCAGGGTGGAGTTGGATGAAATTTCTATTGTGCGCCAGAGCTGGTCGGCGCAGCCCCGATATGTGATTTGCAATGTGTAAACTTCAGTCATTGGGTTCCTCCTTCCTGTGGAAACCGCTGTATCACGGTTCAGTCGCTGGACCGGGTGGGATCAACCCAGGTTGGACAGGAGCTTCGTAGAGGAGCATACCCCGTCCATGGTCATATTCGATTTTCTTCACAATGCGAAATCCCAGGTTCAGATAAATGTCCCGGACTACTGGTTCCTGGAGACCGGTGTCCAGGCGGATGTAGGAAGCGCCCCGCTGGGTGCAGGCGCGGCGGATGAAGGTCAAGAATTGCTGGGGAATGCCCATTCCGGCAAAGGGCGGGCGGACGCACAGCTTGTGGAGGTATGCGGCCTGGCCGTAGGGCGCGTCTGGCCACCACACCCGGTCCTGCCATTGCAAGATCATGCAGCCTGCGGGTTCCCCATTCAGATAGCCCACACAGAAGCTCTCCGGCGGTGCGTCGGGGGTGAGCAGCGCCTCTGGGGTCAGCCAGTCCAGGGGCCAGACGCGCAGCCCCCGGGCTTGCCCCCAGAGTGAAACCTCCCGCATGATTTCGATGGCCTCTTCCACGCGGCCGGTTTCCACGGTGAACATGGGTCATTCCCCAGGCCGCATGTGGATGACCTTGCCCATGTTCCACAGGGCGGCGGAGCGGCGCTCTGCCTCGTCCTGCTCTTCCGGGTTGGCGTATTCCACATAGGCGGTGTGGGCCCCACAGTCCAGGCACTCCACGTATACGCACCAGCCCCCTTCATGGCAGAGGGCGCCTGTGCCCCGGCAATCGGGGCATTCTTCCAACTCCAGAGGTTTGCGGTCGTTCATATTCAGTTCCTCATTTCTGATTTTTTTGGCTGTCCATCCACGCCAGATAATCGTCGTAGGTGCCGATTCGGTCCACAATGGTTCCGTCAGGCTGGAAGGCAATGACCCGGTTGCAGACGGTTTGGAGCAGCTCATGGTCATGGCTGGCCAGAAGCACCACGCCGGGGAAGGCCATGAGGCCCTTGTTGACCGCCTGAATGGACTCCATGTCCAGGTGGTTGGTGGGCTGGTCCAGGAGGACCACATTGGCGCCGGAGAGCATCATTTTGGACAGCATACACCGGACCTTCTCACCGCCGGACAGGACGTTCACCGGCTTGAACACGTCCTCGCCGGAGAACAGCATCCGGCCCAGGAAGCCCCGGAGGTAGACGTCGTCCTTCTTGGCGGAATACTGACGAATCCAATCCACCAGCTCCATGGTGCAGCCTTCGAAGTATTCGGTGTTGTCCTTGGGCAGGTAGCTGCGGGAGGTGGACACGCCCCACTTGACGGAGCCTTCGTCCGGCTCCCATTCGCCCATGAGGATTTTGAACAGGGTGGTCTGGGCCAACTCATTCTCGCCCACGAAGGCGATCTTGTCGGTTTTCCCCAGGGTGAAGTACACGTTGTCCAGGAGCTTCACACCATCCACGGTTTTGGAGATGTTCTTCACCGTGAGAATGTCTTTGCCCAGGTCCCGCTCTGGCTGGAAGCCCACGAAGGGGTAACGGCGGGTGGAGCAGGGGATTTCCTCCACGGTCAGCTTGTCCAGCAGCTTCCGGCGGGAGGTGGCCTGCTTGCTCTTGGACTTGTTGGCGGCAAAGCGGGAGATGAAGGCCTGGAGCTCTTCGATTTTCTCCTGGTTCCGCTTGTTTTTATTCTTCAGGAGGGATTGGACCAGCTGGCTGGACTCGTACCAGAAGTCGTAGTTGCCCACATACATCTTGATCTTGCCATAGTCGATGTCCACAATGTGGGTGCAGACGGTGTTGAGGAAGTGACGGTCGTGGGAGACCACGATGACGGTGCCGGGGAAATCCAGGAGGAAATCTTCCAGCCAGTTGATGGATTCGATGTCCAGGTTGTTGGTGGGTTCGTCCAGCATCACAATGTCCGGATTGCCGAAGAGGGCCTGGGCCAGGAGGACCTTCACCTTGATGCGGGGGTCGGTATCCGCCATGGCGTCTGCATGCAGCTCTGTGGGGACGCCCAGACCCTGGAGAATCTGACTGGCGTCGGACTCTGCCTCCCAGCCGCCCAGCTCTGCAAATTCCGCCTCCAGTTCCGAAGCCCGGAGCCCGTCTTCGTCGGAGAAGTCGGGCTTTTCGTAAAGGGCGTCCTTCTCTTTCCCCACCCGGTACAGCCGCTCGTTGCCCATGATCACCGTGTCCAGCACCGTATGGGCGTCGTAGGCGAATTGATCCTGCTTCAAGACGGACATGCGGACGCCGGGCTGGATGGAAATGGCCCCGGAGGTGGAGTCCAGCTCCCCGGAGAGGATCCGCAGGAAGGTGGATTTTCCGGCGCCGTTGGCGCCTATGATGCCATAGCAGTTCCCGGCGGTAAATTGCAGGTCTACCCGCTGGAACAGCCACTGGCCGCCAAATTGCATGCTAAGGTTGTTGACTGTAATCATGATGTGGGGGTTCCTTTCTCATGGTATGTTCTTGAGTCCGTCATATAGGGCGGTAAACGAGGGCTTCCCCTGGCAGCGGCCAAAGGACAGGGTCCGGTTTGACCCAAATTCCAGGAGGAAACACTTGGTCAGCTCCTCCACCGTCTGCTCCAGCGCGGTGAAGAACTGGGTGTAGGCAAAGGATTGGGCCGGGGAGTCCTCTGGCCAAATGCTGGTGATTAGGGACTCGGTGACCTGGTCCAGGGGATACATTTTAAGGTGCATCAGCTCGTGGATGATGACCTCTTCTAAATTTTCCTGCTTGGGATGGGTCCAGTTGAGCAGGAGGATTGCCTTCTTGTCGTCGCAATCCACCTGAAAGTCTCCTGTTTTTTTCCAGGATGGATCGTCCACCAGCTGCAGGCGGATGTCCCAGTCCGGATTCAGCCGCAGTTTTTTGCACCATTTGTCGAAAAGCGCTTCGATTTCTCTGCGTTCCATTGCAATTCCTCCTGTGCTGAATAGGGAATTCGTGGACAGTATACCACAAATCCCAGGTGAAGGAAACATTTTTTCCAAAACCCCCTTGCTTTTTTCCGGAAGAGGGCTATAATAAGGGTTAGCACTCTTACGGGAAGAGTGCTAACCCCAATCAAATTCATCATAAGGATGTGACGTATATGGAAAAGCAACAATTTCGGGCAGAGTCCAAGCGTCTGCTGGACCTGATGATCAACTCCATCTATACCCACAAGGAGATTTTCCTCCGGGAGATCATCTCCAATGCCTCCGATGCCATGGACAAGCTGGCCTATCAGGCCCTCACCGATGAGAAGGTGGGCCTGAACCGGGACGATTTTGCTGTCTCCATTCAGCGGGATCCCAAGCATGGGATCCTCACCGTCTCGGATAACGGCATTGGCATGAGCAAAGAGGAGATGGAGGAGAACCTGGGCACCATCTGCAAGTCCGGCTCTCTGGATTTCAAAGAGAAGATGGACAAGCAGGAGACGGTGGACATCATTGGTCAGTTTGGCGTGGGCTTCTACTCCGCCTTTATGGTGGCCGATACAGTGACGGTGATTTCCCGGCGATACGGCTCGGAGGAGGCCTGGATGTGGCAGTCCAGCGGCGCCGATGGCTACACCATTCAGCCCGCCCAGCGGGAGTCCGCCGGTACCGACGTCATCATGAAGCTGAAGGCCGACACCGAGGATGAGAAATACAGCCGGTTCCTGGAGGAGTATGAGCTGCGGGAGCTGATCCGGAAATACTCCGACTATATCCGCTACCCCATCCGCATGGAGGTCACCAAGTCCCGCCCCAAGGAGCAAACCGAGGAGGAGAAACAAGAGGACAAGGCCCCGGAGTACGAGGAGTACACCGAGGTGGATACCCTCAACTCCATGGTCCCCCTGTGGCAGCGGAACAAGAAGGATGTGACCGATGAGGAGTATGACGCCTTCTACCGGGAGAAGTTCTTTGACTATGAGAAGCCCATCTGCCATCTGCACCTGAGCGTGGAGGGTGCGGTTACCTATAAGGCGCTGCTGTATGTGCCCGGTCGGGCTCCCTATGATTTTTACACCAAGGATTATAAGAAGGGCCTGCAGCTCTATTCCTCCGGCGTTCTCATTATGGAAAACTGCGAGGATCTGCTGCCGGATCACTTCCGGTTCGTCCGGGGCATTGTGGATTCTCAGGATCTGTCGCTCAACATCAGCCGGGAGATGCTCCAGCATAACCGGCAGCTGACCTTCATTGCGGGGAACCTGGAGAAGAAGATTAAGAATGAACTGCTGGACCTGATGAAGAACAATCGGGAGGTCTATGAGAAGTTCTACGCCGCCTTTGGCCGCCAGCTGAAGTACGGCGTCGTGGCCGATTACGGCGCCCACAAAGAGGCCTGCCAGGATCTGCTCCTCTTCTGGTCCCATAAGGAGGGCAAGCTGGTGAGTCTCCAGGCGTATGTAGACGCCATGGCCGAGGGCCAGGAGAAGATCTATTTTGCCCCCGGCGAGAGCAAGGACCGCCTGGCCAAGCTGCCCCAGGTGGAGACCCTCAGCCAGAAGGGCTACGATGTGCTGCTCTTCACCGAGGATGTGGATGAGTTCATCCCCCAGACCCTCATGAAGTATGGGGAGAAGTCTTTCTGCAACGTCACCACCGACGACCTGGGGCTGGAGACCGAAGAGGAGAAGAAGCAGACCCAGGAAAAGGCGGAGTCTTTGAAGGATGTGCTGTCCTTTGTGAAGGAGGCTCTGGGTGAGCAGGTCAAGGAAGTGCGCCTGTCCAACAGCTTGGGTAACTATCCTGTGAGCCTGGCGCCGGATGCTGGCATGAGCTTTGAGATGGAGAAGTATATGAAGCGGGTGAATCCGGAGTTTGCCTACACCCCGGGTCGGATTCTGGAGCTGAATGCGGAGCATCCCGCCTTCCAGGCTATGGAAGCCGCTGTGACAGCTGATCCGGAAAAGGCGAAGGACTACGCCAAGCTCCTTTACGGACAGGCGCTGCTGATGGCAGACCTCCCGCTGGAAGACCCCATGGCCTATTCGGAGCTGGTCTGCAAGCTGATGCAGTGAGACGGCTTCCGTAAAATTCCTTGTTTGAATGAAGCTGCAGGGAAGGCGCCAAACGGCGCTTTCCCTGCAGCTTCCATGGTAGGATGCCCCTTTTCCAGATATCTCTGGCAAAACAGTCGTAGCCATCCTGGGTGGACCTATGTATCCGCTAAGGGAGCATAGCACGGTTCCCTCCCAGCTTCGACGAATTCATAATGCCTGCCCCGGCGACGCCGTCCCAACATGAGGCATGACTGGGAAAAACCGGTCTGTGTGTTTGCCGCAGGGAGTCGTTTTTCCAGTTGCGCTTTGATGGCATATGTGATAAACTGGTACCATAAATCTATTATGTGCGAAATAGAAGGGGGAGTGCCTTATGAACTACCGTTATGAGATGACGTTTTCTGACTTAGAGGAGCTGCTTTCGAATCCGGCCGGGATCGCCATTGCTGGGATGGGGCTACTGGTTGCGTTTGTAGTACTGGCGTGTTTTGTCGTCATGTATGTCTTCCAATCCATAGGCCTGTACACCATTGCCAAGCGGCGGGGGATTGCCAACCCTGGCCTTGCCTGGGTGCCAGTGGCCTATTCCTGGATTCTGGGCAGCGTTTCGGACCAATATCAATATGTGGTCCGGGGAAAGGTCTGCAATCGCCGGAAGATTCTGCTGGGTCTGGCCATTGCCGGCTTCTTCCTGGGCCAGTCAGGGGTGTTGTTCCTGGCCAATTATACCACGGTTTTGGATGCGTTTGATTGGGACGCTTTCTATTTTGGGGTGGGTGTGGGCCGATCTGCCGTTGCTACATTGGCGGGATTGGTGGCGGCAGCCTTGGCGGTTTACCAATATATCAGCCTGTACGATGTGTACCAGTCCTGCAATCCCCAGAACAGTGTGGTCTTTCTGGTGTTATCTGTGGTGTTTCCCTTTTTGACTCCGTTTTTCCTGTTTGCAGATCGGAATCAAGAGCGTGGAATGCCGCCCCGCCGGGATTCTGTGCCACCTGAGCAGGGGCCCCAGGCGCCGCAGTGGGAGGCAAAGCCATCGGCAGAGGAGCCCTGGCACACCCCGGACCAGGATCATCCGGTAGAGCCGTAATCAGAGAGGAGAAATTGGTATGAGAATGCATGGGACGTATTCTCCCACATCCGAAGAGATGGTGTTCATTTTGCAGACGACCCTGGCATGGCTGTTCATTTGCCTCGCCATTGGCGTGGCCTGCTATGTTCTGCAGGCGCTGAGCCTCTATTCTCTGGCTAAGCGGCGGGAAATCAACAAGCCTTGGCTGGCCTGGATCCCCCTGGCAAACGCGTGGATTTTGGGCAGTCTTTCGGATCAGTATCAGTATGTGGTGAAGAGAAAGGTCCAGAGCCGCAGAAAGGTGATGCTGGGTCTGTCCATTGCCAGCTGTGTGGCGATGGTGGGGTATCTGGTTTGCTTCATTGGCATGGTCAGCCGGGTGATTCTCGTGGATGGAGAGCCAGACGGAATTTTTGCGGCTTGGTTCCTGGCGGCTATGCTGCTGGTTCAGGCGGCGCTCATTTTGCTGATTCTCTATACCGTGTTTCACAGCATCAGCTTGTATCAGGTTTACAAATCCTGCAATCCGGATACGGCGGTGGTCTTTTTGGTGCTGTCCATTCTGATTTCTGGGATCCAGGCCTTCTTCCTGCTGGCAGACCGGAACCTGGACCGGGGCATGCCCCCCAGACGGCAGCAGGTGCAGCCTCTGCCGGAGACGCCCACTGCACAGGCGACTGTGGATCCGGAAGATTCGGATGACACGGCTCCAATGTAACATCAAAACGACGGGGGATCTCTCAGAGATGAGAGATCCCCCGAATGCTTAGGCGACTTTTTCAAACAACGGCTTTTCCACCCGCTTGTATAGCAGCAGGGTGAGCAGAGAGACCACAACCGCCTTGAGCAGATTGAGAGGAGCCACGGAGAAAAGCACCAGAGTGGATACAGAGTGAATGTGACCGTTGATGGCGCTGCCCATGGAGACGATCTGGTCCAGGGGAAGGCCGAAGAGAACGGAGAACTTGGGCAGCAGGTATACCGCGTTGAACAGGCTGCCAAAGATGGTCATGATGACGGTCCCCAGGGCAAGGCCCAGCAGGGCGGTCTTCTTGGTCTTCTTCACATGGTAGCAAATGGCGGCGGGGAGCACCAGGGTGCAGCCTACCACAAAGTTGGCAAAGTCGCCGACGAAGGCGGTGGAGGTGCCTTTGACCAGCAGCTTCAGCAGAATTTTGAGTCCCTCACAGGCCACACCGGCAGAAGGTCCTAAGTAAAAGGAGCACAGCAGCACAGGCAGCTCGGAGAAGTCCAGCTGATAAAAACTGGGGGCCAGGAAAGGCAGGGGGAAGTCCAGCAGGTGCAGGACCATGGCGATGGCGCCGCAGATGGCGATGAGGGTAATCCGCCGAGTGGGGGAGACCTTGCGCTTGTGGGGCAGGAAGTGCTCCGCAATCCGGGCCACGGCCACCAGGGCCAGGGCGATGAGGATGCAAATGAGGAGGAAGGACAGGTTTTCTTTGGCGTTTTCCAGGAGTTCTTTCAAGTGTATCACCTCGTAACAAAATACGCCCGGAGAAATTCTCCGGGCGCGAAAATAAACGCACATAGACCAGTGCGCATCTTCTTCCATCCAGACTGTACTGTCGGTGCTGGAGTCTCACCAGCTCGGCGCTGCAAGCAGCGTTCGCGGACTCGCCCTGGGGCTCACCGCCGGTCGGGAATTTCACCCTGCCCTGAAGATTTCCGTATTTTGTTGGGTCGGTGACACTATACCGCAGACCGGGTGGATTGTCAAGACCTTTTTTTTCTGGTATAATGGCGGTCAAACGGCTGTGATATGCCGGAATTTCTGTGTGCCGCTCCTGTGGTAGTGGCGCACGTTGGAAAGCGGGGGATACCATGGTCTGCGCCTTTACGGGGCATCGCCCGGAGAAGCTGCCCTGGGGCAGCCGGGAGACGGATCCCCGGTGCTGCGCTTTGAAGATACAGCTGGATCGGGCTGTCCGGGCGGCCTGGGAGGCGGGGGCTACGGTGTTTGCCTGTGGCCTGGCCCGGGGGTGCGATGTGTATTTTGCCGAGGCGGTGCTCCGGCTCCAAGAACAGGGAGCGGATCTCTCCCTGGAGGCCTGGGTTCCCTGCCCGGAGCAGCCGGGCAGGTGGCCGGAGGCAGATCAGGTCCGATACCGCGCCCTCCTGACCCGGTGCAGCCGGGTCCATGTGGTGGAACCGGCGTATACGCCGGGCTGTATGCTGCGCCGGAACCAAGCCATGCTGCGGGCCGCTCACCGGCTGATCAGCGTCTACGATGGAACCGGCGGTGGGACCGGCGCGGCAGTGGCCTATGCCAAGGGCTTGGGGCTGCCGGTGGATGCAATCTGGCTGTAATCAGCCGGGCATTTCCAGGCCCTGGACCACGCCATTGGCCGAGGTGTCGGTGATGTCGGCTCCGATGACCTGATCCCGGTAGACCAGCAGCGTGGCATAGACCGGATCGGAGGCGTTGGGATAGTTTTTGATCTCATAGACATAGCGGGTAGCGGTTTTTCCGGCGTAATCGGTGAGGTTGAAGCCCTGGCTCATTTGAAGGGCGTTGTACCGGTCATAGACATCGGTGACCTCCGAAGGGATCCGGACCTGCTGGGTTTGGACCGGGGAATGAACGACCTCCCAGCCGTAATCGGTCAGGTATTGCACCCTGGCGTCATTGGTGGCGACGGAAACCGGCTGCTCCTGAGGCGCTGCGGGGTTCTCTGTGCCGCCGCCCTTGGCCAGGATACAGATGAGGACGATGAGTGCGGCCAAAGCCGCCAGAACCAGGATAGCGCGTTTTTTATTGACTTTTGCGGTCATCATGACCATAGCGATCCCTCCAGTTGTTTTGGTGGTACATCCTATGGCCTGGACCAGACGATTAGAACAGAGGGTGGGTACATGCTGCAAAGATTGGATAAAATCCTGGCTGGCTCCGGACTCCTGAGCCGCAGCCAGGCCAGGGAGGCCCTCCGGGCGGGGCGGGTTCAGGTCCATGGCGTTCCGGTCCGGGATGGGGCGGAGAAAGTGGATCCGGAGCAGGTGCAGGTGACCCTGGATGGGGTGGCAGTAACTGGGGGCACGGTGGTGCTCCTGCTGAATAAACCGGCGGGATATGTCACCTCCACCCAGGACCCCAGGGATCCCACGGTGATGGAGCTGCTGCCCCCAGTCTACCGGCGGCGGGTCAAACCGGTGGGGCGGCTGGACAAGGAGACGGAGGGGCTCCTGCTCCTGACCGACGACGGCGAGCTGGCACACCGGCTGATCTCTCCCCGGTATCGGGTGCCAAAGCGGTACTATGCCCGCCACCAAGGGCAGGGGAATGGGGAGGATGTGGAGGCGTTTGCCGCTGGACTGGTGCTGGGAGATGGGACCCAGTGCTTGCCTGCTAAGCTGGAGCCTCTGGGACCGGGCGAGAGCCTGGTCACGATTTGTGAGGGAAAGTATCATCAGGTCCGGCGGATGCTGGCCTCCCGGGGGATGCCAGTGACCTATTTAGAGCGGCAGGCAGAGGGACAGCTGACCCTGGATGGGGTCCTGCGTGGTCATTTTCGCATTTTGAGCGAGGCTGAACGCCGCCTGCTGCATCCCCACGGACCGGCGGAAGCTTTTGGTCATTTTCTTTAAAAATACCCGCCGCGAACTGGGCGAAGTGCCTGAAAATATGTGATATTCCATAAAAAACCGGGTCCGTTTTGCAACAATTTGTCAAATGCCACTTGCAAAACGTGCCAAAACGGTGTATGATATTCTTGCGATTTTGTGTTTACCGTTTTGATGCGAGGTGCAAGGAGGGCGCTGCCATGTCCAATCGGATTTTTCAGAATGTGATCGTGCAACTAAAAGACGCCACAGACCGAGTTCTGGGCGTCATGGATCCGGAGGGGATTGTCATCTCCTGCAGCGACACGAGCCTCCTGGGTGAGAGATGGCCAGACGCCGCGCTGAAGGTTGGCAGCTCCTTTGACGCCATGGTGGGCTTTGGAGGCAGGACCTTCAAAGCCATTGTGGGCAATAGCAACTACTATGAGTATGCGGTGTTCTCCGGCGGCGAGGATGAGATTGCCAGGAGCATGTGCCTCATGGCCTATGTGGCCCTGAATGATGCAAAGGTGTTCTACGAAGAGCGGCATGACCGGGGGACCTTTGTGAAGAACATCCTTACGGACAATATTCTGCCTGGCGACATCTATGTCCGCGCCAAGGAGCTGCATTTTTCCATTGACGCCCCCAGAGCCGTCTTCCTGGTCCGGCAGCTGGGCCATGGGGACGTGGCGGCGGTGGAGGTGCTCCAGGGAATTTTCTCAGACCGGCTTCAGGACTTTGTGCTGAGCATCAACGAGTCAGACATTGCGGTGGTCAAGCAGATCAATCCCAGCACCACTTCAGACGACCTTCGGCGGATGGCCCAGTCCATGGAGGATCTCTTAAAAACAGAGCTGTTCATCAAGACGGTGATCGGCATCGGCACCGTATCCAGCCACCTCCGGGAGCTGGCAGACTCTTACAAAGAGGCCCAGACGGCCATTGACGTGGGCAAGGTCTTTGACACGGAGAAGACCATCATTCACTACGAAAATCTGGGCATTGGCCGGCTGATTTACCAGCTGCCCACCACCCTGTGCGAGATTTTCCTGACCGAGGTGTTCAAGAAGAACTCCATCGATTCCCTGGATCAGGAGACGCTGTTTACCATCAACAAGTTTTTTGAGAACAATCTGAACGTATCGGAGACCTCCCGCAAGCTTTTTGTCCACCGGAATACCCTGGTGTACCGACTGGAGAAGATCAAGAAGCTCACCGGGCTGGATCTGCGGCAGTTTGATCACGCCATTATTTTCAAGGTGGCCCTCATGGTTCGGAAATATTTGTCCTCCCGCGACATTCATACTGCCTGATTTCGGCAAATTATCTGGAGCGAAGGAATTATGATAGAATTTACAAATGTGGTAAAAGCGTACCACACCGGCAACAAAGCCCTGAAGGGGATCTCCATGCACATCGATGACGGGGAGTTTGTCTTCTTGGTGGGTCCCTCCGGTTCCGGCAAGTCCACCATCATCAAGCTCATTACCGGCGAGATCCAACCCACGGAAGGGAACGTCCTCGTCAATGAGTTCCATCTGGAGTCCATCCGCAGTCGGGAGATTCCCTATCTGCGCCGGACGGTGGGGGTGGTCTTCCAGGACTTCCGCCTGATTCCCAATAAGACCGTTTACGAAAACGTCGCCTTTGCCATGCGGGTCATTGGCGCCCGGGAGAAGGAAATCCGCAGCCGGGTCCCCTATGTCCTGGAGTTGGTGGGGCTGGAGAACAAAGGCCGCCGTCACCCCGGCGAGCTCTCTGGCGGTGAGCAGCAGCGGGTGGCCATTGCCAGAGCCTTGGTGAACAATCCTTCCATGATCATTGCCGATGAGCCCACCGGCAATCTGGACCCGGCCCGGTCCTATGAGATCATGCTCCTGCTGGAGGAGATCAACAATCTGGGTACGACGGTGCTGGTGGTGACCCATGAGCGGGAGCTGGTGGAGCGATTCACCAAACGCGTCATTGCCATTGACGATGGCAAGGTAATCAGCGACGGAATGGACGGGTATTATCACTATGAAGAGCAATAATTTCGGTTATCTGTTGAAAGAGGGCATTCGGGGCATTTTCCTCCACGGTTTTATGTCCTTTGCCGCAGTGTGTGTCACAGTGGCCTGCCTGGTCATCATTGGAAGCTTTTCCGTGCTCCTGTATAACCTGAACATCATGGTTGCAGAAGTGGAGCAGGATGCAGAGATTTTGGTTTACATCGACGAGAGCTTCACAGAGGCAGAGGCAAAAAGCGTAGGCTCCAAAATCAACATGATTGAAAATGTACATCAAGCCACCTTCGTCAGCCGCCAACAGGCCCTGGAGGAGTTTGTGGCCAAGCAGGGGGACGAGAGCGCGTTTCAGGGCATCCAGGCGGATGTTCTGCGGGACCGGTTCCTGGTCACCCTGGAGGATAACAACAAAATGAAAGAGACCGTCCCCATGATTGAGGCGGTTTCCGGCGTGGCGGAGGTGAATGCGCCCTACCGCGTGGCGGAGGCGTTTGCCACCATTCAGCACATCCTGCGCATTGTTTCGGCTGCGGTGATTGCGCTGCTGCTAGTGGTATCGCTCCTTATCATCTCCAACACCGTCAAGCTTGCCATGTATGACCGGCGGGACGAGATTGCAATTATGAAGATGGTGGGCGCCACCAATTCCTTTATTCGGTTCCCCTTTGTGGTGGAGGGCTTCCTGCTGGGCATGTTTGGCGCAGCGGTGGCGTTCTTCCTGGAGTGGGGACTGTATAACGCCATGGTGGGCTGGATTGCGTCTGTGGATGCTCTGAATCTGCTGCAGTTTGTTCCGTTTATGGAGCTGATTTGGCCCATGGTGGCAACCTTCGGCGCCGCCGGCCTGTTTGTGGGTATTTTTGGTAGCTTTACCTCCATCCGGAAGTTCCTGGATGTCTAAAGCTGGAAGTACAAAGGAGGACAAAACACGATGAAGCGAAAAAAACTGGTGAGTGCCGTAGCGGCAGGGATGGCGATTCTTCTCATTCTGGCGCTGCTGCTGAGTCTGATTCCCGCCACAGTATTTGCCGCCAGCTCCTCGGACATCCAAGAGGAACTGAACAATTTGGAAAGCCAGGCCCAGGAAATTCAGCGGGCCAAGGAGGAACTTGCTCAGCAGCAGGCGGCCAATGCCTCCGATACCCGGGATGTGGTGTCCCGGAAGAAAGACATCGACCAGGAGATCAAAATCATCCACGATGAAATTGAAAACCTGAATGCGCAGATTCAGAACTACAATCAGCTGATTGTGGAAAAGCAAAAGGAGCTGGACGACGCCCAGACCCGGCAGGCAGAGCTCAACCAGCAGTACCGGGTCCGCATTCGCACCATGGAGGAGAGCGGCAAGATTTCTTACTGGTCCGTGCTCTTTCAGGCCAACAGCTTCACAGATCTGCTGGATACCATCAACAAAATCTCCGAGATTGCAGCCCATGACCAGGCTATGTTGGCAGAGTTGGACCGGGTTGCCCAGGAAATTCAGACTGCTCAGGCAGAGCTGGCCCAGGAGAAGTCCAACCTGGACGCCCAAAAGACTGCTCTGGCAGTGAGCCAGGCGGAGTTGGACGAGAAGAGCGCAGAGGCAAACGCCATTCTGGCAGAGCTGACCGCTGACGCCGCCAAGTTGGACAGCCTCTATGTCTCATACGAGGACAAAGAAGCGGCGCTGACCGACGAAATTGCGCAAAAAGAGCAGGAGTACACCGCCGCTTTGGCGCAGGAAGAAGAGGCCAGAAGGCAGGAAGAGGAGCGGCGCAGACAGGAAGAAGAAAACCGTCGGCAAGAAGAGGAGAACCGCAGGCAGGAAGAGGAAAACAACGGCGGCAGCGAAGAAGAAGGAGGCGGCGAGAGCGGCGGCAGCAGTGGCAGCAGTTCGTCTTCCTCTGGATGGCTGTATCCGCTCCCCTACCGGGTGGCTGTGACCAGCGCCTATGGCTATCGGGTGCACCCGGTGACCGGAGCTTGGAGCTTCCATACCGGCGTGGACCTGGGCGCGGCGGAGGGCACGCCAATTTATGCCACCCGCAGCGGCACCGTGACCACGGCTACATACAGCGACGTCTACGGCAACTATGTCACCATCAACCATGGCGACGGCTATTCCAGCCTGTATGGGCATATGACCCACTATGTGGTTTCCGCCGGGGAGTATGTCTCCCAGGGTGAGGTCATCGGCTATGTGGGCAGCACCGGCTGGTCCACAGGTCCCCATCTTCATTTTACCATTTATTACAACGGTTCCACCGTCAACCCCATGGATTATATTTAACGTTGCAGGAGGCTGTCTCATAAGAGGCAGCCTCTGCGAACCATTTTCAAGGATGTGAACAGGATGTTTGAGAGATATTTAAACAACATTTGGCGCGCAATTACATATCTGATCGCTGCAGCGTTTGGCGCGTTGCTGGTATCGCTGTGTTTCCTGGATCGGCTGGAAACAGATGGGAGCAAACAGGGGAAGTTGTATCAGCTGCTGTCCATCATTGACCAGAAGTTCGTGGAAGATGTGGACCGGACTGCCCTGGAGGATGCCGCCGCCGAGGCGATGCTGAAGGCCACGGGAGACCGATGGAGCTATTATATCCCCGCATCCGAGTATCAGGCCCACATAGAACGGAGAGACAATGTCTATGTGGGCGTCGGCATCACTCTGGAGCAGCGAGAGGATGAGACTGGGCTGGAGATTGTAGAATTGGCGGAAGGCGGCGGGGCAGAGAAAGCCGGGCTCCAGGTCCACGACGTGTTGGTTGGGGTGGACGGCCAAAGTTGCGCGGAATTGGGTGTGTCGGAGGTAACCCCCTGGATCCAGGGGGAGGCGGGAAGCAATGTGGTTCTCACCGTAGATCGCAATGGGCAGGAGCTGGATTTCACCGTGACCCGGGGGCAGATTGAATTGCCGGTGGCAACCTATGAGATGCTCCCCTCTGGCAGCGGCCTCATTACCATCGAGAATTTTGAAGCCAGAGCAGCAGAGGAGACCTTGGCAGCAGTGGATGCCCTGGTGGAGCAGGGGGCGAGCAGCCTCATTTTTGATGTCCGCTACAATCCCGGCGGCTTTACCACCGAGTTGGTGGAGATTTTGGATGCGCTTCTGCCTGAGGGGCCGCTGTTTCGCACAGAGAGCTCCGATGGCCAGGAGGAGGTGTCGTACTCCGACGCCCGCTGCGTGGAGCTGCCGATGGCGGTTCTGGTCAACGAACACTCTTACTCAGCCGCAGAATTTTTCGCCGCTGCCATGCAGGAGTATGACGCTGCGGTGATTGTTGGGGCAAAGACCAGCGGCAAGGGGTATTATCAGCAGCTCTTCCCGCTGGTAGACGGATCGGCTGCGTCGATTTCCTTGGGGAAGTATTTTACGCCCAATGGTCGCAATCTGACAGGCATTGGCGTCACGCCGGATGTGCCGGTGGATCTGGATCAGGAAGTTGCCTACTACCTCTACCTGGGACAGTTGGATCATGAAAAGGATAACCAGCTGCAGGCCGCTGTTGCGGCTCTGAAAGAGGCTGCCTGAGGGCCCTGCCCATGGGGCGGAAAAAACCTTGCCGGAAGTTGTATGTTTATGCGTAAACTGGGGCAATTTCTCAAATAGACCTTGACTGGTCTGAGAAAATCTTCTATAATCACAGGCGAAACTGAAATTTGTGGATGCGAATCCCAAGAAAGGGCTCGATTTGTTATGGCGAAGGAATTTAAGCTGACCGCTGCAAGAGTCAAAGAACTGGAAGAGGAACTGAACTACCTGAAGACAACCCGCATGCAGGAGGTTGTGGAGGATATCAAAGAAGCGCGCTCCCAGGGCGACCTGTCGGAAAACAGCGAATACGATGAGGCCAGAAATGAGCAGGCAAAGCTCTTTGGCCGGATTACAGAAATCGAAGACATTTTGGCCCACGCCGTGATCATCGAAGATGACAACGAAGCCAGCGGCCGCATTGGCCTGGGCTGCACGGTCCAGATTCAGGACCTGTCCTCCGGGGAGATTTTTGATTTCCGGATCACTGGCTCTCAGGAGGCCAACCCCATGCTGGGGAAAATGTCCGACGACTCTCCCTTTGGGCGGGCGCTTGTGGGCCACGGTCCCGGGGAAGTGGTGACGGTAGAGGCCCCTGCCGGCCGCTTTGAGGCCAAAATTCTGAATGTGACGAGATAATAGAATAGAAAACAAGATTTGAGAGGTTACTATGGGAAAGTTTGTACCCGCATCTGAGATGTCTCTGAGCGATCAGGTCCAGATCCGCCGGGAGAAGCTGGCGCAGCTCCAGGCGGAGGGGATGGACCCCTTTACGCAGACCAAGTATGAATTCGATTCCTGCAGTGCAGAAATCAAGGAGCATTTTGAGTCCATGGAGGGCAAGCACGCTTCCCTGGCTGGCCGGATGATGAGCAAGCGGGGCATGGGCAAGGTGATGTTCTGCGATTTGCAGGACTATGCCGGCCGGATCCAGCTCTATGTCCGCATGGACGAGATGACCACACCCGAGTCCTATGAGCGGTTTAAGAAGCTGGACATTGGCGACATTGTGGGCGTCCAGGGCGATGTCTTCCGCACCCAGAAGGGAGAGATTTCCCTCCGGGTCCATGAAGCCACCCTGCTCAGCAAGGCGCTGCTGCCCCTGCCGGAAAAGTTCCACGGTCTCACGGACCTGGAGACCCGCTATCGCCAGCGGTATGTGGACCTGATTATCAATCCCGAGGTGCGACGCACCTTTGAGATTCGCTCCAAATTCATCTCCTATGTCCGCCGGTTCCTGGATGGCCGGGGCTATATGGAGGTGGAGACCCCGGTGCTCAACACCATCTCCGGCGGCGCCACGGCCCGCCCCTTTGTCACCCATCATAACACCCTGGACATTGCCATGTACATGCGCATTGCCACGGAGCTGCACCTGAAGCGGCTGGTGGTGGGGGGCCTGGACCGGGTTTATGAAATCGGGCGGATTTTCCGGAATGAGGGCATGGATCCCAAGCACAACCCGGAGTTCACTACGGTGGAGCTGTATCAGGCCTACGCCGATTTCCACGATATGATGGATCTCTTTGAAGCCCTGCTTTCTGGTGCGGCCCAGGAGATTTTGGGGACCTACCAGGTGCGCTGGATGGGCGAGGATGTGGACCTGACTCCGGGCTGGCCCAGACTCACCATGGCAGAGGCCGTGCAGAAGTATCTGGGCGTGGACTTCATGTCCGTCTCCACAGATGCGGAGGCGGAAGCATTGGCTGCCTCGGTGGGCGTGGAGTTGGGACCGGAAAAGGACCACACCTGGGGCAATTTCCTGTATGAATGCTTTGACCAGAAGGTGGAGGGGAAGCTGGTGCAGCCAACCTTCATCACCATGCATCCCGTGGATGTCTCCCCCCTGGCCAAGCGGTCTCCCAAGGACCCCAGGCTTACGGAGCGGTTTGAGCTCTTCATTTGCCGCAGTGAAATGGGCAATGCCTTCTCAGAACTCAACGATCCCATTGACCAGAAGGCCCGCTTCCAGAAGCAGGTGGAGATGCGGGAGCGCGGCGACGACGAAGCGGGCATGATGGATACGGATTACATCACCGCCCTGGAATACGGCCTCCCCCCCACAGGGGGCCTGGGCATCGGCATTGATCGCTGCGTCATGCTCCTCACCGGACAGGAGACCATCCGGGAGGTCATTTTGTTCCCCACCATGAAACCCATTGACAAGCCCTGATATGCAAGGGCTGTCAGGTCAGGATTGATCTGAAATTTCCGGTTATTTCGGTGTATCTTGCAAAACGGATCTGTTGCAAATTTGTAACAGATCCGTTTTTGACAAATGGCAAACAAGCTTAAAAAGGAGACAGGGAACATCCGGCCCAAGGGGGCAAGATGAGAGAAATGGTACGTTCTATAGGAATGAGCGGTTTCTCTTTGTACAGTGTATCATAAGCAGCCCAGGTTGTTACAATAGAACTGCCAGGCGCCTTCCCATAGAAAACGCCTGACAGGATGGAGAAAGAGGATGCAGGAGACGTATGAATTTGACGCAACCATCATCCAGGTTCCGGGGACCCATGGGGCCTATGTGGAGGTTCCGCTGGATGTCCGGGCAGTATTTGGCAAGGGTCGCGTGCTGGTCCATGCTACGTTGGATGGGGAACCCTATGACGGCCAGGTGGTCCGGATGAAGACGCCGTGTCATATTTTGGGGGTCCGAAAGGACATCCGAAACAAAATTGGCAAACAGCCGGGAGACACCATCCATGTGACCCTGCGGGAGAGACCCCCTCGGCGGGAATCCCAATGACAAGAAGAGCCTGTTGCAAAAGTGAAATTTTGCAGCAGGCTCTTTGGCGCGATCGGGTCTATAAGCCGGGTTCTGTCATCGACAGCCATCTATCTAGACCCAGGATTGCTCCTGGGTTCCAGCCACCTCTTGGGGACGGCCGGGCCAGCCTGTTGTCCCACACACGGTGTTGCTCCGGATAGAGTTTACAGCACCCCGATGTTCCCATGGGGCGGGTGCGCTCTTACCGCACCTTTTCACCCTTACCTCCCGGGTGGGAGGCGGTATCTCTCTGTTGCACTTGTCCTAGGGTCACCCCCGGCGGGCGTTACCCGTTATCCTTGCCCTGCGGAGCCCGGACTTTCCTCACGGGGGGCCTTTCGGCCTCCCCCCGCGGCTGTCCGACCCGGTCGCGGTCCTATTGTAGCTGATTTCAGTGGAATTGTCAAAACTTTTTCTCCCCCAGCCGGCAATCCGGGGTTCCCGTTCAAAAGCGGCTTGCAAACTCCCGGCAAAATGGCTATACTAGGGTAGAAGAATGGCGCGTCTTGCGCGGAATTGAGGATTGGTATGGCGAATGGGAAATTAGAGACGCTTTTGACCGAATGGCGGCAGAAGCGGCTGTTAATTTTGGGGTTGGGAGTCAGCAACCGGCCCCTGGCCAGGCTGTTGCTGGCGGCCGGATGCCGGGTCACCGGCTGCGACCGGACAGACCGGGAACACCTGGACCGGGAGGTGCTGGAGCTAGAGGAACAGGGGCTGGAACTCCGTCTTGGCCCGGGATATCTGGACCGCCTGGAGGCGGACGTGGTGTTTCGCACCCCGGGGATGCACCCGGCGAACCCGGCCCTGGAGGCGCTGCGGAGCCAGGGAGCGGTGGTGACCTCAGAGATGGAGGTGTTCTTCCAGGTCTGCCCCTGCCCTGTGATTGCTGTCACCGGCTCAGACGGAAAGACCACCACCACCACCCTCATTGCAGAGATGCTCCAGGCAGCCGGGAAGACCGTCTGGGTGGGCGGCAACATCGGAAAGCCTCTGCTCCCGGAAGCAGAGCGCATGGCTCCTTCGGACTGGGCCGTGGTGGAGCTCAGCTCCTTCCAGCTGATGGATATGGACCGCAGCGCCCACATTGCCGTGGTAACCAACCTGGCCCCCAATCATTTGGATGTGCACAGGGACATGGCGGAGTATGTGGAGGCCAAGAAGCATGTGTTCTCTTACCAGGGAGCCGGGGACGTCCTGGTCCTGAATGGGGACAATGCCATCACCCGGAGCTTTGCCGCCGAGGCCCCGGGGCAGGTTCGCTGGTTTTCCCGGCAGGGCCGCCCGGATCGGGGCGTCTATCTGGAGGACGGCGTCCTGTACCGGGCCGCTCCGTCTGGGCCCCAGGCGATCATGGCGCAGACGGACATTTTGCTGCCTGGCATGCACAACGTGGAAAACTATATGACCGCCCTGGCAGCGGTGGAGGGCCTGGTTTCGGACGAGACCGCCCGGCAGGTGGCCCAGACCTTTGGCGGAGTGGAGCACCGGATTGAGCTGGTCCGGGAGAAAGACGGCGTTCGGTTTTATAACGACTCCATCGCCTCCAGCCCCAGCCGTACCATTGCGGGGCTCAGGAGCTTCCCCCAGAAGGTCATCCTCATTGCCGGGGGCTATGACAAGCACATCCCCTACGACGCCCTGGGGCCGGAAATTTGCCGCCATGTAAAGCGGCTCATTGTGACAGGCGCCACCGGAGAAAAGATCCGCCAGGCGGTGCTGGCGGCCCCAGAGTACCGGGAAAACCAGCCGGAGATTCTTTCCATTGAAGATTTTGACCAGGCAGTCCGGCAGGCGGCCGGGGGAGCGGAGCCGGGAGATGTGGTGCTCCTGTCTCCAGCCAGCGCAGCCTTTGACAAGTTCCGGAACTTTATGGTCCGGGGCCAGCACTTTAAAGACTTGGTGAGGAGCCTGTGATGCATGTGAAAAAATGGACCCGGCTGATCCGGCGGGCCATTCCCTGCCAATCCTGCGGCGCGGTGATTGTGGCGGCGGGCGCGGCCCGGCGGATGACCGGGGTGGATAAAATCATGGCGGATCTGGGGGGAGAGCCCCTCCTGGTCCGGACGGTTCGGGCCTTTGAGGCCACGGCAGTGATCCGGGAAGTGGTCATCGTCACCCGCCCGGATTTGATTGAGGAGGTCTCCGCGGCCTGCCAGGCGGCGGGATTTGGCAAGGTCCGGGCGGTGATTGCCGGGGGAGATACCCGGCAGGCCTCGGTGCAGCTGGGCCTGGCGGCCCTGGAAGGGGTGTCCCTGGTGGCGGTGCAGGATGGGGCCAGGCCCTTTGCGACGCCCCAGCTCATCGACCGGGTGGTGCGGGCAGCCCATACCTACGGAGCGGCAGCGCCGGCCATTGGGGTCAAAGACACCGTCAAGGTTGCAAAAGGCGGCGTGGTGGTCCGGACGCCGGACCGGTCCAGCCTCTTTGCGGTCCAGACGCCCCAGGTGTTTGATTTTGACCTTCTGCGGGGGGCGCTGTCCCAGGCGGAGAAAGACGGCGCCGCAGTGACGGACGACTGCTCCGCAGTGGAGCGGCTGGGTATGCGCATCCGGCTGGTAGAGGGGGAAGAACGGAATTTGAAGGTGACCACCCGGCAGGATCTCCTCCTGGCCCGGGCCATGGTGCAGGAGGATTGGGAATGAGAATTGGACATGGATACGATGTACACCGGCTGACAGCGGGCCGGAAGCTGATTCTGGGTGGGGTGGAGATTCCCTTTGAGCTGGGCCTGGAGGGCCATTCCGATGCGGATGTGCTCCTTCATGCGGTGATGGACGCCCTCCTGGGCGCCGCCGGTCTGGGGGACATCGGCCAGCATTTTCCCGATACGGATCCCCGGTATGAGGGGATTTCCTCCCTGAAACTCCTGGCGCTGGTGCGGGAGAAGCTGTATTGGGCCGGTTACGAGGTGGAAAATGTGGACGTGACTATAATTGCCCAAAAACCAAAGCTGCGGGACTACATCTCCCAGATGGAGGAAAACATCGCCCAGGTTCTGGGTGTGGAAGAGGAGCAGATCAATGTGAAAGCCACCACCGAGGAACACCTGGGCTTCACCGGCGCAGAAGAGGGCATGGCTTGCCACGCAGTGTGTCTGCTGGAGCGGCTGTAAAGGCAGGACATGCCTACGAAGGCCCCGGCAGGTGACATTCTTAATATTCCGTGCTCAACAGGAAGTCGGCAACATGCATGGTCTGGATGCCTTCGTAATTGCCCCCGGCGAATTCGTCGGTTCGGAGGACATATTTGGGGTAATTGTCCCGAATATCCAGCAGACGTTCGTACTCCCGCCGCTCTGTTTTTTCGCTTTCGATGCGCTGGGTGACCTGAACATAGAGCTTATCGTTCTGTCGGGTCGCCACAAAGTCGATCTCGCCATCTCCGTGTTTGCCAATGTAAACCGTATATCCACGGCGGCAAAGTTCCAGGAACACCACATTCTCCAAAGCTGCAGCTACGGTATCGGGATGGTAGCCCAATACGCTGTATCGCAATGCGGTGTCTGCGAGGTAGAACTTTTCCTGAGTTTTCAGGATTTCTTTCCCTTTCAGATCATACCGGGGGCAGCGGTGCAATAAATAGGCTGCTTCCAGCTTTTCCAGGTAGCTGTACACGGTTTCATGGTCCAGAGATCGGTGTTTCCCTTTCAAATAGTCGGAAATGGACTTCGCGGAAAAGGTGTTTCCCACATTCTGAAAAGCATATTTGACGACTCGCTCCAGCTGGTCAACTTTCCGAATTTGATTCCGCTTTACAATATCGGAAAAGATTGTAGAGTTATAGATATCGCGGATGATTGTATAGACCTCGCTTTCGCCATATGCGCGCAGATGCGTTGCAGGAAAACCACCCAGACGAATATAATTTGCCAGCTCTATGCGGTGGTCTTCCAGAGGGGCGTACTGCTCCTTGAAGGTTAGATACTCTGCGAAGGAGAGTGTAAAAATACGGAATGCAACATAGCGCCCAGTCAGGTAGGTGGCAATCTCGGAGGACATCATGCGAGAGTTGGACCCGGTTACGTACAGATCGACATCGTAGTCTGATGCCAGCGAGTTGACCACCTTTTCCCAACCTATGATTTCCTGAACCTCATCCAGGAAAAAATAGGTCTTCCCCCTTTTGGAGAGCCGCCCTTTCAATTCTGCATACATCTGTTTCGCTGTCAGATCTTCATATTCCATGGAGTCGAAGCGATAGCTGACGATTTGCTCAGCAGAAATGTCTCCCCTGTCCCGCAGACGCTCCATGATCATATTCAGAATTGTAGACTTGCCACACCGGCGAACGCCGGTGAGAATTTTGACAAAGGGCGTGTCCACATAGCGCATGATTTGATCCACGTATTTTGGCCTGTCAATCATGTTGCCCACCTCCGTTTTCTCAATCATATCGCAACTTGACGTCGAAATCAATAGTTTTCCGGTTATAGACCGCAAAACTTTTTGGTGCAGGGGAGCTATACGAGCAGGGATGAAGTTTGTCCACGGCGGCCGGATGCTCTGCCTGGGGGTGACGTTGCCTGGATTCACACATCATAGGGAAAAATCTGGCAGGAAATCGGAGCTGTCTCCGATTTCCTGCCAGAAATCTTTGGATGGTAGTTCAAAACAAATTTTACCCTCAGCACCTGGGGCAGAAGCACCACTGGGCGCCCCAGCACAGGCACAGGGGCATGCACAGGTCCCCCAGGCCGCCGAAGCCGCGGTAGGCGCTGGCCTGGCGGCGATAGGTGCTCCCCCCCTGCTCCAGGGTGGTGAGGACCTGCTGATACAGGGTGTTGTCTGGTTCCATGGAGACGGCGCGGCGGATGTGCTCCAGAGCGGTGACCCGGTTGCCGGCGCCGTCGTTGGCCAGGGCGCTGAGGTAGTACCACTGGCCGTCCCGGGTTTGGGTCCCGGCCAGGGCGTTGAGGGCCTCTTGGAAGCGGCCATATTGAATGTAGCGGTAGGCAGCCTGAGCCTCGGTGGTGTGGAACTGGGGTTCCTGCTGGCGCTGCTGCTGCCGCCACTGGCCAAAGATATCTTCAAAGGGGTCCTGGCCGTAGCCAGCGCCGCCGGTGTAAGAGCCGCCGCCATAGCCGGATGGACCGGCCTGAGGGGGATTCTTAATTTGCTCATAGGCGGCGTTGATTTCCTGCATCTTCCGGGCAGCTTCTGCATCGCCGGGGTTGGCATCGGGGTGGTACTTTTTTGCCAGGCGGCGGTAGGCTTTTTTGACCTCTTCGTCAGATGCGCCCCGCTCCAGACCCAGAACCTGATAGGGATCATCGATCATGTTGGACCCTCCTGCGCGGTTCCCCGCGCTTTTTTCTCTTTTCTTCTGTATGTAACCCAAACGCCGCTGTACAGGATGTTGTCCAGCAGGTCCTTGTCCTGGACTAGGGGCAGCATTTCATAGGCCCGGGTGGCCCGTCCCATTTCCAGGACCAGGTAATCCTCCCACTTTTCGGGGTCCGGGTCTCCGCCCATGGCCAGGAAGGGATTGTAGCTGCCCCGGTGCAAATCTTTCCGGTAATCTACCGCCGCATCCACGAAGTAGATGAACCGCCCCAGGCCCATGGCCATCTGCCGGAGATAGCCGGACCAGCGGTCGTCCCGCCAACAGAAGAGCTCCGCCATCAGCAGGCCAAAACAGTTGGCGGGCAGGTCTGGGTTGGGGCAGCGTTCTGACTCCAGCCGGCTTAAATCCTGGATGCAGGTCTCTATGGCCCGGCACTGTCGGGGAAACCGGCTCTGAATGGCCTCGTAATGGGGCCGAAGCAGCCGCCGCAGGGCCAGGGCGTCGGGACGGTGGTCGTCCCGCCAGTGATCGTCGGCGCTGAAGTAGGCCAGCGCCACGTTCATATCCGCTGCATACAAGGTGGCCTCATTCTGCCGCCAAGGCCGGGAGGCCAGGGGATGAACCAGACAGCGGCCGGAGCCCTGCTCTTCTGCCGGTTCATAGAGAGACGACAGCAGAAGGGCCAGGAACACCATATCGTAATTCAGGGCCACCCGGCTGGCCAGAGAGGCCCGCGCCCCAATGGCCCGGCAGATGCCGCAGTAGCAGCCCAGGTACCGTTTCCGCTGCTCTGGGCGCAGCTCCTGGGAGTTTGCCATTACATATCCAAACATGGCACAGGCCTCCTTTTGGTGATTGTACCATGTTACCGGCCAGTTGTGAACAGAAAATTAATTTTTTAACAACCAAGTGGAAATCTTTTTTCAGAAATCCTCTGCTGTTTTTTTCGCCCGCCTCAGCCGGAGCTGATAGCCAATGTCGGTGAGGTATTTGTTCAGCGCGCCGCCGTAAAATACAATGGCCATACACGTATACAGCCACAACATGGCAATGGCGACGGCAGACAGACTGCCGTATATGGTGGAGAAATTGCTGAAATGCTCCACATACAGGGAGAAAAAACCGGAAAACAGCTGCCATCCCAGAGAGGCCAGCAGCGCCCCGGGCAGGGAGGGGAGAAATTTGTTCCGCCGGTTGGGAAGAAACATGAACATGGCGGCAAACAGCGCGGTCTGCATCACAAGAAGCACCAGAAACCGGCTGGAGATGATCTTCAAGAGGAACAGGATGGCCGGATTGTCGCTTTGGGGCAGCTGGGCCAGGATGGTCTGGCCAAACACATGGATGGCCAGTGTCAGGAGCAGCACCAGCAGAAAGAGGAAGGTGTACACCAGGCTGAGCAGCCGGGTGAATACATACCCCCGGTCCTCCTGCGCGCCGTAAATCCGGTTGAGGCCGGTGAGCATGCCGAAGATCCCACGGGAGGCAGCCCACAGCGCCGCCAGAGCCGATACAGAGACCAGGGTTTTAGAGCTGCTGGCGAACATCCCAGTGAGCAGCCGGGTGACAGAGGGCATGAGCGCGGCGGGAATCACCTTCTCCAGAATTTCCAACAGGGCGCCGCCTCCCAGGGAGGTGTAGCTCAGCAGATTTAGCAAGAGCATCACCGTGGGAAACGCAGCCAGGATGATGAAATAGGCCGCATTGGCTGCATACACCGGCACGTCCAGGCGGTTTAGGCTCAGCACCATGTCCACCACCCGGGCAACGTGACGGTTTTGAATCCTTCGTTTTTTCATAGACGGTCCCCTTCCACGTGAGCGGTAGAAGCTTTTGGCGATCTTTGGCGTGAAAAGTGCAGATCCTTCGCTTCGCACAGGATGTCTGGTCCATGTGTTTCAGCCTGGGCATGGCTGTTTCTATGTGGAATGCACAGCATAGTTTAGACGAATCCGTTTCCCCGAAAAGCCGCTGGCTGAGTCGGATTGGGATATTATACCGGAAATGGTGGAAAAAGAAAAGCACTTTTTTGACGAGGGCGGGAAGCGCAGGCTGCTTTTTTACAGGAATTCCAGAAGCTGAGGAAGGCTGTGAATTTCGTACTCCATGGAAATACCGGGCAGAGGGGGCTCCCGCCGGGGGTTGAACCAGCAGGCGGCGATGCCCGCCCCGTTGGCTCCTCGGATGTCGGAGGTGAGGCTGTCGCCGATCATCAGGGCCTTTTTGGGGTCAAAATCCGGGATCCGGGCAAAGCACCGCTGGAAAAAAGCAGGGCTGGGCTTATTGGCGCCTAGGTTCTGGGAGATAAACACCTGTTCAAAATAGGGGCCAATTCCGGCGCTTTTCAGGCGGCTCTCCTGGACCCGGGCGGTGCCGTTGCTGGCCAGGTACAGCCGGTATTTGGGGGCCAGGGCAGCAAGCAGCGCTTCTGCCCCTTCTATAAAGTAGTGCCCCACGCATAGATATTCTTCGTAGGCCGCCTGGCAGGCCACAGGGTCTGCCGGGATGTCCAGCTCCTGGAAGAGGCAGGCGAACCGCTGCACCAGTACTTGCTCCCGGGTGAGCAATCCCTGCTCCAGCATTTGCCAATGGCGTTTGTTTACGGCGCTGTACTGCCGGATCCGCTCTGGTGTGGGCGTCACCCCCATGTCCCGGAAGGCCTTGGACACGGCGATGGCTTCAGCCCGGTGGAAATCCAACAGGGTGTCGTCTAAGTCAAAGAACAGAAATTGAAACATTCCGGCCTCCTTACGCGCGGCCAATGGCGGCGGCAATCCGGGCAAAGGTGGGAATGTCCAGAGTTTCTCCCCGCACGGTGGGGGAGAGTCCGCAATTCCGGAGGATGTCTCCTATGATTTCCTTGCCCAGTGCGGGAAATCCGGCGGCCAGGCCGTTTTGCAGCTGCTTGCGCCGCTGGGCAAAACTGGCCCGCACCACCCGGAAAAACAGCTCCTCGTCTGCCACAGGGTAGGGCGGCGCCTGCCGGACGTTCAGCCGGATGACACTGGAGGTCACCTTGGGCTGAGGCAGGAAGCAGGAGGGAGGGACGTCAAACAACAGCTCCGGCTGTGCGTAATAGTTGCAGAACACCGTAAAGGCGCTGTAGTCCCGGGAGCCGGGGGCCGCCGCCATACGTTGTGCCACTTCCTTTTGCACCATGACGGTGACGGAGGAGAAGCACCGGGCCTCCAGAAGGGCTGTGAGGACCGGGGATGTGATATAGTAGGGCAGATTGGCGCAGGCCATGGGACGCAGGCCGGGAAGCTCCGCCTGAACCAGGGCCGGGATGTCCACCTTTAAGATGTCCTGCCAGAGGATGTGAAGGTTGGAAAACTCCCCCAGGGTTTCCGCCAGAATGGGGGCCAGAGTCCGGTCCACCTCCACGGCGGCCACCCGCCCTGCCCGCAGGCACAGCTGCTGCGTCAGGGGGCCAATTCCGGGTCCCACTTCCAGGACGCCACAGCTTCCGTCTACGCCGGACTCCTCGGCGATCCGCTGGGGAACCCAGGGGGCGATGAGAAAGTTTTGCCCTTTGGATTTGGAAAACCGGAACCCATGCCGGGCCAGAAGCCCCTTGACCTCCTGGGCGCTGCACAAATCGATCATAAAAAACCCGCCTTTCCCCTGTATTTTACCAGAGAAAAGGCGGATTTGCAATGAGAACTTCCGGATCAATCCAGGATGTATACGGTGCAGGACCGGCGGCCAAAGGCATAGCACTCTGCCAGGGTGTCAAAATACAGGTCGATCATGTAACCCTGAATGGCGCCGCCGCAATCCTCCGCAGTGGCATAGCCGTAGATGTAGGAGCCGTCGTCAGAGACGATGTACATCCGGGTGCCATAGGGGATGACGCTGGGGTCCACAGCAATGGCGCCGTACCGGGCGGTGGTGCCGGTGGCGGTGGTGCCGGTATAGCCCTCGCAGCTGTAGGCGGTGGCGTCCACAGTCAGCTTCCGGGAGTAGGAGACCACCTCGCCGGAGGCAGTGGTGAAGGTGTTGCCGGTGGGGGCGGGGTCAGAGACCTCCTCCGGGGCGGCGGTGGGTTCCGGCTCTCTTGTGGTGGCGGCGGGCGCTTCGTGGCCGGCCGGCTCCTCTGCGGTGGTGCGTTCCGGAGAATAGGCCCGGCCTGCGCCCTCCTGCTCTTTGCTGGAGCGGTCAATGCCGCGGGCCACGACGGCGTTGACTGGGGCATCCAGGACCTGCTCCTGGATGACAGTTCGGGAGACCTCTGTTCCGTTCTCCCGGGTGATTCGGGCGGTGCACTGGATGCTGCCGTCCTGGCCGGGAGTCAGGATTTTCTCTTCACCGGGCTCCAGGGTGGAATCGGTGCAGTAAGCCGTCTCATAGGGGGTGGACCGCACGTATTCCACGGTCTCATAGGTGAGATAAACCACATCAATGACCATACCGTCGTAGGTTTCGCTGTCCAGGCTCTGGGAAATGCGCAGATCGCCCTCTGTGGAAATGCCCAGCTGCGCCAGAACATCGGCTACGGTGCAGCCGTAGGTGGCCAATTCCAGAGCCTGGTGGCCGTTGTTGATCCGGACCATTTGAATCCGCTTGACGGTGATTTCAGAGACGGCTCCGTCAGATTGGGCGGTGAAAGTATCTGCCTCGCCCAGCTCCAGGCCTGCCTCGGTGAGGACGGCCGCAGGGTCTGTTGCATATGTAGTATGAACAAGTACCCGATCGCCATCGGTGATGACGTAAGTGGTCTGGGCAAATACGGCCTGGGAGAGGAGACCTGCAGTCAATAGCAGGATCAGGGCGACTGCCCCCAGCCGCAGAAGCAGGCTTTTTTTCGTTGGGAAAAGATGCTGTATGGTGTGCATCGGAGAACCTCCTTTTCACATGGACGGCAGTTTGCCAGGCTGCCAGGTTGCTGGTGTCAAACGTGTTACGTTTGTAACCATATTGCAACTGTTCTGATATTATAACTATTTTGCCGGAAATGTCAAGAGTTTTTAGCAAAGGGCAGAAAAATGACAATTTTTTCAAGCAATATTATTGGAAACCTGTGGCAAGATCTTTGACGGAAAACGTCGGAAAAGCACCAGATATGGGGAGAAAGTTACAAAAAGGTTAACATAAGACGAATTTGGCCGGACCCCCTTGCGGGGGGGTTCCACAGGGACATGGGCCTTGGTTTCATACTGCTCTGACGAATTTGTAGTGTCTACCACGGGCGGACACACAGGTCCGCCCCTACGATGATATCCCGACGCAGTGTATCAACAGATATTCGACGTTGCCGTAGGATTCTCACTATTTTTACCAAATTTTTGGCATTTATATGACAAAACGTGTTGAACAATTTCTGCCCATTCTTATCATCCTCCGTAGGGGCGGACCTGTGTGTCCGCCCAGCGAAAACATCACACGGTTTCCGCCCATTTTCGGCAAATTCGCAATGCCCATTTCCGCATATGACCAACGGGCATACACATAAGGCGACGATACACCAGCGCAGGAACGTATCATCAAATCAGGAGCGCTGCCCAGGTCGGGGGAAAATGGAACTGGACTTTTTCCGGATTTGTGCTATACTTTTTTCTAAACACATCCGTTTGAATTGGAGTTTGGATTATGCAGCCAAAGCTTTGCGTGAAATGTAATAAGAATGTAGCCGTGGTGTTCATCACCCGCTTGGAAAACGGGGTTTCCCGGAATGAGGGCTACTGCCTGAAGTGCGCCCGGAAGCTGGGAATTCCGCAAATTGATGATGCAGTGAAGCAGATGGGGATCTCCGAAGAGGATCTGGATCTGATCAGCGACGAGATGTCCGCCGTCTTCGGCCAGGATCAGCCGGAGGAGGATGACGAGGTGGGCAGCCAAACTGCCACCTTCCCCCTCCTGAACCAGCTGTTCAGCGGCTCCGACCGTCGCCGGGATCTGCCGGAAAAGCCGAATCGGGAGAAGGAAAAAGAAGAGCCTCCCAAGCCTAAAACCAAAAAACACAAATTTTTGGACACCTACTGCCTGAACCTTACCGGCCGGGCCCGGGAGGGGAAGCTGGACCAGGTGGTGGGCCGGGACATGGAGACGGAGCGGGTCATTCAGATCCTGAACCGCCGCCAGAAGAATAACCCCTGTCTCATCGGCGAACCCGGCGTGGGCAAGACTGCCATTGCCGAAGGGCTGGCCCAGCGGATTGCCCAGGGGGAGGTTCCGTTTAAGCTTCGGGACAAAGAGGTATACCTCCTGGACCTCACGGCTCTGGTGGCCGGGACCCAGTTCCGGGGCCAGTTTGAGAGCCGGATGAAGAGCCTCATTGCCGAGGTGAAGGTCTGCGGCAACATCATCCTGGTCATTGACGAAGTCCACAACCTGGTGGGCGCCGGGGATGCGGAGGGCTCCATGAATGCCGCCAACATCCTGAAGCCGGCCCTGTCCCGGGGGGAGATCCAGGTCATTGGCGCCACCACCTTCTCGGAGTACCGGAAGTACATTGAAAAGGACGCCGCCCTGGAGCGCCGCTTCCAGCCGGTGACGGTGGCGGAGCCTACCATGGCCGAGGCGGCGGAGATCATGCGGGGCGTCGCCCACTATTACGAGCAGTTCCACGGGGTGTCCATCTCCCCGGAGATTGCCCGGCAGTGCGTCGTCCTGTCGGAGCGGTATATCACAGACCGCTTCCTGCCGGATAAGGCCATTGACCTGTTGGATGAGGCCTGCTCTGATGTGAACCTCCGCAGCCGGGAAATCTCCCGGCTGTCGGAGCTGAAAAAGGAGCGGGACGACTATGAGCTGGAGCTTCGCATGCTCACCGAGGACACGGAAGGGGAGCATTATGAGCGCCTGGCGGAGCTTCGGAGCAGGCTCTGCCGGGTGGCCGCGGAGATTGAGCGGCTGGACCAGCTGCCGCCCCCGCCGGTCACCATGGAGAACCTGGCCCGGATCATTGAGCTCTGGACCAAGATTCCCGCCAGTAAGATTCAGGCCCAGGAGTACCAGCAGCTCCGGAACCTGGGCGACCGCCTGAAAGAGCGGATTGTAGGCCAGGACGAAGCGGTGGAGGCGGTGAGCCGTGCCATCCGCCGCAGCCGGGTGGGCATTTCCCCCAAGAAGCGGCCGGTTTCCTTCATTTTCGTGGGTCCCACCGGTGTGGGCAAGACGGAGCTGGTAAAGTGCCTGGCCGGGGAGATGTTCGACTCGGTGGATTCCCTCATCCGTCTGGATATGTCGGAGTATATGGAGAAGCACACGGTTTCCAAGCTGATCGGCTCGCCCCCGGGCTATGTGGGCTATGATGAAGCGGGCCAGCTCACGGAAAAGATCCGTCGGCGGCCCTATAGCGTGGTCCTGTTCGACGAGATCGAAAAGGCCCATCCCGACGTGCTGAACGTGCTCCTGCAGGTGCTGGACGACGGCCGGATCACCGACGCCCAGGGCCGTGTGGTGAACTTTGAAAATGCCATTTTGGTGATGACCTCCAACGCCGGGTCCGACCGGAAAAGTAGCGGCCTGGGCTTTGGCCAGACCCTGTCGGAGCAGCGGAAGGAAGGGGCTATGAAGGCCCTGCGGGAGTTCCTCCGGCCGGAGTTTTTGAACCGGGTGGATGAGATCATCAGCTTCAACCACCTGTCCGAGGAGAATTTCCGGGCCATCGCCGGGATTATGCTGGCAGAGCTCCGGGATGCGTTGGCAGAGCGGGGCCTGTCCTTTACCTGGGACGAGACTCTGGGGGATTATCTCACCAAGAAGGCCTATTCCATCACCTATGGAGCCAGAAACCTCCGCCGGACCATCCAGCGGGATCTGGAGGACCCCATTGCAGAGGCCATCATCGACAGCTTTGAGACTCCCATTTCTGCCCTCCGGGCTGTGGTCCGGGACGGAAAGGTGGAACTGGAGAAGGAGTGACAGAGGACCCATGACAGAGAAAGAACAGGCCCTTGCCTACCTCGGCAAGGACCCGGTGTTGAACATCAGTATGATCGAGCCCCTGCGCCTGGGCCGTGCCCGGGTGGCCGCCCAGAGCGGCCAGGGCGTGGCCCTGGAGATGGACGGCATCGCCATGGTAGCAGCCGAGAACCTGGGAGAGGCGCTCAGCCTCCTGGAGACGCTTCCAGAGGTCCAGACCTGGAATGTGATGGCGGGAGCGCTTTCGGACGCTGTGGCGGCGGCTCTGGGCCTGAAGGAGGAAAGCCGCTGCTATCAGGCTGCCTATTTCCGGAAAGAGCCCCTGCCCGTCCGGGCCGATGTGCGGCCCCTGGATATGAGCTACTTCCAGGCAGTGCTGGACGGCTACAGCCTGTTCCACAACCCGGAGTATGTGGAAGACCGCCTGAAGGCCGGCGTGATCTTCGGCGCCTTTGTAGACGGCCGCCTGGCCGGCTTCGTGGGCGAGCACCACGAGGGCAGCATGGGCATGCTGGAGGTCTTCCCCCCATACCGCGGCCACGGCCTGGGCCTGGCCCTGGAGAGCTTCCAGATTAACCGCTACCTCTCCCAGGGCCGGGTGCCCTTCGACCAGGTCATCGTGGGCAACGAAAAGTCCATGAGCCTGCAGAAAAAGGTGGGCATGGAGCTATCCAAGGATACCATGTCCTGGCTACACCGCAAATAAAACCCAACACAGCCCGGGAGCATGCCTGACGGCAGCCTCCGGGCTGAGGCATATCTGGAAGGGGAAATGCATACAGCGAAAATAACCCCCGAAAATTTGCCAGGATCGTGCACAGACGCTGCAGGGACGCTACGGGGGCGCTACGGGGGCGCTGTAGGGGCGCTGTAGGGGCGCTGTAGGGGCGCACAGTGTGCGCCCGCCTCCAAAACCTGCAAACCCACCCAAAATTCGGAAAAACCGGAGGTTTCTACAGCCTGACGCACACGGTATACCCCTACAGGGATATGCCATGATTTTTTAACATCCATAAGCTGAGGGCCGTAGGGTGCGGCCTCCTGGACGCACCTGCGGCAGGATGTTCCGTACTCCACAGCATGTGGGCAAATCCGAACCTGCCCCCAAAAGCGGGTACGAACTCGCCCAGACCGGCCGCCACGGTAAGCCCCTTCTGCCGGGTAGCGTCCGGGAGCACCCTACGGGGCAGGTGGAAGGACAAGCTGCACACTCCTGAGCGATACCCATATGCCCCAATGGGGAATGCTCAATGAGAAAGAGCGGCTTGGAAGAATTGCAGGATTTCTGGGGCCTTTTCCACCAGCTTTAACACGAAGGGACCCAAAATGGTTGCCAGCTTTTGCAGGTTTCCGGCGGTGTCTGCGCTGTTCTTAAGAAAATCCCTCAGGCGGGCCAGGGGCTTCTTTTTCTGGGCTTTGGCCCGCGCCATTTCTGCGCCCAGTTGCTGCACATCCCGGTCAGCAGATTGGCCTTGGAAAATAGAAATCAGCTCCTGGGTCAGCTGTTCATTGAATTTCTCTTCGTGTTCCAGCACGGCGCGAAGGAGACGCTCAGCGGATTCAGACGTGTTGGAGACTTGACAATTTGCATAATAATTGAGGTTGCCATGAACGTGGATGATTGGCTGATATAGGACAGTGCTCAAATTTTCAGACTTTGGCAGAATCTGGGCTGCAGCTTCAATATTTTCGGGACCAAAAGCAGTTCCCAGGATGTCGGCTATATCGTACTCTTCAAACCAGCCTTCGGAAGAATAGGGTAGTTTCGAATACTCGCGTTCCTTCGCCTGTAGGACATATGTTACAGAAAACCGTGCGGTATGACGATTTTTCTGTACGACAATGTAATCCTCTGCCTTCAGGTTTAGGGCCTGATTGATGAGGATGATGTCATCGCGAAGTTGATGCAGCAGCGGCCAAGGTGGGGTATCCGCTTGGGCATAGACGTCAATGCGCAAAATAGAGTCCCCGCCGCCCATATCCACCACCGCCATTAGGCCGTTGATCGGGTCTGGGTCAATTCGCAGACCTTTTCGCCAAATTTTTCCGATGTTGAGGCAATGGTAGAAGCGAATCATAAGCTGATGGATCACGCTGTCAGGCAGGTACGTGTATTGCAGCTCGTAAGCAACGTGCTTTCTCCAGCTGGTGGGATGCAACTCCTTGGGCGTGACGTCCGGACAGAGGGCCGGAATGAACTCCTGACTTTCGGAGACGGCGTAGGAGAGCTGAAATTTCCGCATCACCTCTAAGACATAGTTCCGCTCTTGGGCGGTGTAGGTGACGCCAGGAAGAACACTGGTTTCCGGCTTTTGCAGCAAATCCAGAATCACCTGGGTGTGAATGATGCCGTTGGTTGCCCGGCGCGGTCCGCAGTTGATGATGATGTAGATGGCGTTGGTGAGCCAGACAGGATTCAGGACCTTGTATTCCGCCAGCTCCTTTTTGTCTTCTGCATTTTGATGGTAGCTAAAGCAAACGCCCAGGTCATTGAACCACTCCAGGAGCCAAACGCAGATTTCCGGAGACAGCTCCTTGTTTTCTTGACAGATTTGATAATATTCGTCCTTGCTAATATAGTTTCGGTTTTCTTTGGCCAGAGATAACAGCTTCTCCCGGATGCCAGCCCATGTTACAGGGAATTCCATGCCGCAGCTGTCCAAGTGCCGGGCTTGATCAACAATGGCGTTGGTGAGCGCTTGGAATTCTTTTTGATTGGAATCCTTGGCGGAGTAAAAAACGACCTTTGCTAAGTTGGGGAATTCTTGTTGTAACCGGCGATGATCCAAGTCGCGGGTTTGGATGTTGTCCCATTGATTCACAGCCAGGATGACAGGAGAATCTTTGGCGAAGCTGGCCACGTTGTTCAGCCAGTACCGGGCCTGTCCGGTCAGGTCCTGGTAGCGGTTGCAGATGACCACCACGTAACAGGTGCGGCTGGTCAGGAAGCACCGGTGCATGGCGTGCATGATCTCTTGGCCGCCAAAGTCCCAAAAGTGGATGTCAAAATTATAATTAGGCTGACGGACCGGGAAGTCTGTAATGTCAATGCCAGGCGTCGTCTCGGTAGGATAGTTCCCGGGCAATCCATCGTTGTGGATTCTCTGAATGGTATAACTCTTCCCTACACCGCCATCGCCCAGGAAGATGACTTTGGCTTCGCTGATGGAAACCTTGGGTGCTGCGTAATAGCTCTCAATGAGTTCACGGGGCTGTTCGAAGAGACTGATAGGCTGAATATTTAATATTGTTTCTTTTAGCAAGATTCCATATGATGGATATAATGGATTAAATTTAAATACAAATGGAATGTTGAGCGATAGAAGTTTGGGCGGAAGTTGGCACAGGAACAGGCCAGAAAGATTCAAGGACTGGATATGATGCGGCAACTGGACGTCTTCCAGGCTAGTGATTTGTGTGTCACTCAGGTCCAGCGACTGGAGCCCTGCAGGCAGCCGGATGTCGTCCAAACTAGTGATTTGTGTGTCGCTCAGGTCCAGCGACTGGAGTTCCGCAGGCAGTTGGATGCCGTCCAGGCTGGTGATTTGTGTACCGTGCAGCTTCAGCGACTGGAGCCCTGCAGGCAATTGGACACTGTCCAGACTGGTGATTTGTGTGTCGCTCAGGTCCAACGAGTGGAGTTCTGCAAGCAGCTGGATGCCGTCCAGGCTGGTGATTTGTGTGCCGCGCAGCTTCAGCGACTGGAGCCCTGCAGGCAATTGGACACCGTCCAGACTGGTGATTTGTGTGTCGCTTAGGTCCAGCGACTGAAGCTCTGCAGGCAGCTGGATGCCGTCCAGACTGGTGATTTGTGTGTCACTTAGGTCCAGCGACTGGAGCCCTGCAGGCAGCTGGATGCTGTCCAAACTGGTGATTTGTGTGCTGCGCAGGTTCAGCGACTGGATTTCTGCAGGCAGCCGGATGCCGTCCAGACTGGTGATTTGTGTGCTGCTCAGCTTCAGCGACTGGAGCTTTGCAGGCAAATAGATACCGTCCAGACTAGTGATTTGTGTGCCGCTCAGGTCCAGTGACTGGAGTCCTGTAGGCAGCTGGACGTCTTTCAGGCTGGCGATTTGTGTGTCACTCAGGTCCAGCGACTGGAGCTCTGCAGACAAATGGACACCGTCCAGACTGGTGATTTGTGTGCTACTCAGATTCAAAGATTGGATTCTGTCAGGGAAATGAGTTCCACTTAGATCGCTAACTGATATGTAGCACAAATTCAGAGTACACAAACACTTGAGCTGGTCAACTCCGCGTAGTGATATCGCTAGTTCTCTCCGCATACTAACCGCATTAAAAAATTCAGAGGACGTTATAAAGTCGGGGGTTCCAATTTCATCGATTTCCTCCAATTCTGCAGCCTCTTTCTCCGTCGCCTCATACCCATCTGCCATTCGATTCAACAGCCGAAACAACGCCTCAATTTCCTGCGGATCCGTAATTTTTCTACCCATCCGTCTGCCTCCCCTCAGAACTGACTGATTTCTTATCAGTATACCAAAGTCTGATAATATTGTAAAGGAAGAAATTCCTAATTATGGGAAATCCCGGTTTCACCACGGTCCAGGGAAAGCGCACGCCGCTCCTGGTTCTAACCCGTCCCTGCCGGACATACCCTGTACTACACCATGGCAGGAGCGCCCTCCTGCCGAGACTGAAGGAGGCAGGATGGCGATGGAAAAATCCATTTATCAAGAGATTGCAGCCAGAACCGGCGGAGATATTTATGTGGGCGTGGTGGGCCCGGTCCGGACGGGGAAGTCCACCCTCATCAAGCGGGTGATGGAGGAGCTGGTGATTCCCAACATCTCCGACCCCTACCGGAAGGAGCGGGCCCGGGATGAGCTGCCCCAGAGCGGCTCTGGCAAGACCATTATGACGTCGGAGCCCAAGTTCGTGCCGGAGGAGGCGGTGGAGATCTCCCCCGACGGGACGGCGAAGCTCCGGGTGCGGATGATTGACTCAGTGGGCTATATGGTGGCCGGGGCCGTGGGCGCCACGGAGGACGGGGCGCCCCGGATGGTGACCACCCCCTGGTACGACCATGAGATCCCCATGACCGAGGCGGCGGAGCTGGGCACCAAAAAGGTGATGGAGGATCACTGCTCCATTGGCCTGGTGGTGACCACCGACGGCACCATCACGGACATTCCCCGGGAGGACTACCTGACCGCCGAGGACCGGGCCATTGGGGATATGAAGGCCACCGGCAAGCCCTTTGTGGTGGTGGTCAACAGCCGGGAGCCCCGGGGAAATGCCGCCCGGGAGCTGTGCAGCCGGATCCAGGAGACCTATCAGGTGAAGGCCCTCTGCGCCGACTGCCAGACCATGAGCGCCCAGGAGATTGGGGAGCTCCTGCGGGACCTGCTGTACGCCTTCCCCATGCAGGAGCTGCGGGTGTATCTGCCCCGGTGGATGGACGGCCTGGAGTACGATCATCCGGTGAAGGCGGTGCTCTACGACGCCCTGGCCAGCCGGGCAGGGGAGATTTCGGAGATGTGCCAGGCGGAGACGGTGCTGGGAACCCTCACGGAGGTGGAGCATGTGGCCGGCTGCCGCCTGCGGGAGATCGACCTGGGCAGCGGCATGGTGGCCTGTGAGCTCCAGTTCCCGGAGAGTCTGTATTATGACATCCTCAGCGGCAAGACCGGCTTTACCATCACAGGAGAGGGCGAGCTCATGGAGCTGCTCACGGAGCTGGCCCAGGTGAAGCGGTCCTATGACAAGATTGCCTCGGCCCTGGAAGAGGCCAGCGCCACCGGCTACGGCGTGGTGATGCCCACCCGGGGGGAGATGAAGCTGGAGGCCCCGGAGATTGTCCGCAAGGGAAGCGCCTATGGCGTGAAGCTGAAGGCCGGCGCGCCCTCCATCCACATGCTGCGGGTGGACCTGGACACGGAGATCAGCCCCATGGTGGGGGATGAGAAGCAGTCCCAGGACCTGGTGAACAGCCTGTCTGAGCAGTACCAGACTGCACCGGATCAGCTGTGGGAGAGCAACATTTTCGGCAAGTCCGTCTTTGAAATGGTGAACGACGGCCTTACCACCAAGCTCCGCCGGATTCCCGACGATGTGCGGGTGAAATTCCGGGGCTCCCTGGCCCGGGTGGTCAATGAAGGAGCCACGGGGATGATTTGCATCATCTTTTAATGGAAAAACTGCCCTCAAATTCCGATGTACTTCGGATTTGAGGGCAGTTTGGCTATTTTTTCAGCTCCAGCTCCGGGTGCCGGGCGGCTACCACGGAGAAGGCGTCGTTGGCAATGTCGATGGCCAGGGCGATGTCTTCGTCGGTGATGGCGGCGTTCAGGAAGTGGTTGTGGTGGCTGGCCAGGAACAGGCCCCGGCTGACGCATTCAGCCACCCACTCCTGATGGAGCATCAGGCTGTCGTCGTTGGCGATCCGCAGGTAGAAGAGGGCCGGTTCGCCGGAGACCACTAGGTCAAAGCCGTGGGCCTTGGCGGCGGCCTGGAAGCCCTGGGTGAGCTGCAACCCCATGCGCCGGAAGAGGGCCGGGGCGTCCAGGGCCTTCAGCTTCTGGATGCAGGCGATGCAGGCGGCAAAAGGCTCTGCGCTCATCCAGTAGGAGCCGGTGAAGGAGATGGAGGAGGCGGTGGCCTTCAGATGCTCCCGGCCGCAGACGGCGGACATGTTGTAGCCGTTGGCCAGGGCCTTGCAGAAGCAGATGAGGTCTGCCTGGAATCCGTAGTAGTGGTCCGAGCCCTGAAGGTCCAGCCGGAAGCCGGTGCGCACGTCGTCGATGATGAGGACGATGCCCCGCTTGTCGCAGAACTGCCGGACCGAGGCCCAGAACTCTTTGGTGGCGCAGCGGTTGTCGGCAAAGTTGCCATGGTCATAGGGTTGGGCGATGAGGGCGGCCACATCGCCGCCGCAGGCCTCATAGGCGGCCTCCATGGCGGGCAGGTCGAACCAGGGGACCACAAGGTTATTGGCCACATCCTCCGGCAGGACCCCGGGGTAGTCCGCCTTCATGGCCCAGGGGTCGTTGCCGTGATAGTAGCCCCGGAGGAACATGGTCTTCTTCTTCCCGGTGAAGGCCCGGGCGGTGAGGATGGAGAAGGTGGTGGCGTCGGTGCCGTTTTTCATGAAGAAGGCCCAGTCGGCCATGGCGACTGTGTCCACCAGCAGCTCGGCGCACTCCACCATTTTGTAGGAGGGGGCGGTGGTGCAGTTGCCGGTCATCAGCTGCTCCACAGCGGCCCGGTCTACATCGGGGTCGCCGTAGCCCAGGACGTTGGGACCGTAGGCGCACATCAGGTCCAGGTAGGGATTTCCGTCCATGTCCCAAAAGTAGGCCCCCTTGGCTTTGGAGGACAGAAGGGGCCACTTCTCCAGAGGCAGAAACAGACCTTCCGAGGGCCCCAGGTGGCCGTATACGCCAGAGGGAATCACATGAAGCGCCCGGTCGAACCAGGCCCGGCTTTTGGTGTGTTGGTATTCAGGGTACTTGCTCATGGCGGCTCCTCCTAAGACAGATATGCGGACACCCGGTTCAGAATCCGGTTGATGTTGTCCACCATGGAGAGCATGCCCCGCAGGTGGATGGTGCCCTTGCACATTTCGTTGATGGTGGAGACCTGGCCGGTGAAGAGGCCGTAGGCCAGGTCGATGGTGGCAAATTCCATAATGGCCCGGGGATGCTCCGCCGGGGCCTTGATGGTGGTGAAGCGGTGGTCCTGGACGGATATGGTCACCTGGGCAACGTCCCGGATGCCCAGGGAAATCTCCCCGTCTACGGTGTAGCTGGCGGAGATTTGGGAGATGGAATCGGTGTTGGCCAGGGCGGAAATGGCCCCGGCGATGGTATACATGGTGAGGACGGTGCTCTTTTCAAAGAAGGCCCGGTCTTGGAGGGCCTCTTCCGAGGGCCGGAGCAGCTCTGTCAGGCGGTTCGTCAGCTGGGTGAAGGGACCCAGGAGGAAGGGGAGAAGCTGCACCGGATTCTTCCCAGGCAGGCCCGGCTTGTTCTCATCAATGAGGGCATTGAATTTTTCCGGGGAGGAAAAATTCATTTTGCAGGTGCAGCCTCCGTCGCCCTCCGTCATGCGGCAGCCCTCCTGGGTGAAGTGGAAGGTGCAGCAAGGGCCGTCCTTGACTTGGAAGCACAGGCTCACAGGCTTTTTGAGGCCCCTGAGAATTTCCCTGGCAGGGTCGTCCAGGCTGCACAGGTTTTCCAGGGCGCCAAGAACGCCGTACATATTCACATATGCCATGGCTTTTGGTTCTTTCATATTGGTTCGCTCCCTTCGGGGCAGGTTCCGGATTGTGCCCCCAATCGGCGGTGATAACCGCTATTTTTTTATTATAGCACATGTTGTCCGTTCTGAAAAGAAAAACGTTTTTTGTGGGTCCAGCACTGCGTATCCTTTTTTCCGTGGAGCACCGGGTATACGTAGGGAGCGGTCTTGACCGCTCCGCTTGCGCCGCCTTTCGTCTCCTGATTGGGTGTTGCTCATACAAAACAGACAGCAGCGTCCCGGCAAGACGAGAAGCCGGAGACGCTGCTGGATTGCGAGAATCAGAGGAAAAACTGTACCACCAGGAGCAGGACAATGCCGGGCAGGCCCAGAAAGCCCACAATGGCGGCGGTGATGAAGTTCAGCTCAAAGACAATGCCGGTGAAGCCGGACAGCAGGTTCAGCAGGAACAGGCAGACGAATCCGCAGCCCGTGTTGAGCAGCAGCTTGAAGATCAGCTTCATGGGGGTCAGAAGTATCTTGATGAATAAAAAAATGAACAGAACCGGGACCGCCAGCGCAAGGATTTCGTGCATCGAACCCCTCCTTTTCAAAAAGTGTGGTATGATTTCGGCCTGGGGGGACATAATAGGCTTGGACAGAAGATGAACAGAGGCGAGACCGCCGATGAAAAGCGAAGCGCAACGCATTCAAAGCCGGACTCCCCAGAGGTACATCGACTGTCAAGTGTATCCCACAGCAATTGCATGCGGTAGATGCGAACCGGCAGCCATGGAGCCGGAGGCGGGCGAGCATTCGCCCGCCAGTACATCAAGCGGAATGCTATGTATTCTACTACGAATTCCCGGCGAAATCAATCCAAAAAATGTGCCCCGGCCAATCCCGTCTATTTTACGATGGGATTGGCTGGGGCGCTTTTTTAGGGTTGCTTCTGGACCTGTCCATCTCCGGGAACCCAGCATTCCCTGGTGGAGAGATCGTACACCCGGGTACAGATCCGGCTGGCCAGGGCGCGGTTGTGGGTGACGGCGATGAGACCCATGCCGCGGGCTGCGGCCTCTTCCAGAATTTTGTTCCAGATTTGAGCCTGGGTGATCACATCCAGCATGGTACTGATTTCGTCACAGATCAGAAAATCCGCCCCGCTCATGAGGGCGCGGGCCACGCAAAAGCGCTGAAGCTCCCCGCCGGACAGCTCCCGGGGGAACCGGTCCAGCCAGGCGAGTTCGATGCCAAAAGAGGCCAGGACGTCCGGCCGGAGCGTCCCGCTCTCCTCCAGGACCTGCTTCAGCCGCCACCGGGGATTGATGGCCTTCTCCGGATGCTGGCAAATCAGCTGGACGGGGCAGATCCCCCTTTGGGGAAGGGGCTTGCCGTCCAGGAGGATTTGCCCCGCCTGGGGCGTCAGGTAACCGGCCAGGAGCCGGGCCAGGGTGCTTTTGCCGTAGCCGCTGGGGGCGAAGAGTCCCAAGCGCTCTCCACTGTCCACCCCGAGGCTCAAGTCTTCCAGGATCCAGGGGCTTTTCCCGCTGTATCGGAAGGACACATGGTTTGCTTCAAGTCGCATGGTAGCACCTCACTTCTCCGCTCCGCACCGTCTCCATGGGCGGGACCGCTTGTTCACATTCCGCCGTCCGGTGGGGACAGCGGGGGGCGAAAAGACAGCCCTGGGGGAGGCTTCCCGCATAGGGCTGAAAGCCCGGAATGGGCTGGAACCCATGCTGGGGCAGGGCGCGCCAAAGCGCCTGACTGTAAGGATGGCGCAGGGCCTCCGGCCCACGGCGAAAGTCCGCCGCCGGGGCGGTCTCCACGGTGGTTCCTGCGTAGAAAACGGCAATCCGGTCGGCGATGTGGAAAGCCAGGTCAATGTCGTGGGTGATGAGCACCACGCCCTTGCCGGCATCCGCCATGGCCCGGAACATGGACAGGGCCTCTTCCGCCTGCTCCAGGCTCATACCCGAGGTCGGTTCGTCGGCAATGATCAGCCGGGCCTCGGAGAGCAGGGCGGTGGACACCAGAACCCGACGGGCCATGCCGCCGGAGAGCTGGAAGGGGTAGAGGCGCTCTGTCTTCTCCGGAAGACCCAACTGGCGGAAGAGCGCCCGGCGCGCTTCCGTGGGCCGAGGCTTCCGGTGGCCATCTGCCTGGGCGCCCACCTTCATCAGGGGGTCCAGGAAGGCGACGGATTGGGGTACCAGGGCGATTTCGGTTCCTCGGAGCCGGGCCTGCCGCTCTGGGGTCAGGGGTTCTCCGTCAAATTGCAAGGCGCCGGATACGGTGGCGTTGCCCGGCAAAATGCCCAAAATGGCGGAGGCCAGTAGGCTCTTCCCGGAGCCGGAGGAGCCTGCCACTGCCAGGATCTCCCCAGGCAGGACCCGAAGACTCAGACTGGAGATCACCGGAAGCTGTCGCTGCTCCAGCCCGCTGCCGTACATCCGGAAGGAGACAGACAGGTCGGATACCTCCAAAAGGGGCGTTTGTGTGTGTTCCATGGCAGGTTCCTCCTATTCTTGGGCGCTGTGGGGGTCCAGAATGGCCCGCAAGGTCTCTCCCAGACGGTCAATGAGCAGCACCGTGGCCACCAGCAGCAGTCCCGGGAACACCGCCGGCCACCACATACCGGCGGACAGATACTTCATACTTTCGGCCAGAATGATGCCAATGGCCGGCTGCTCCGGGGGCAGTCCATAGCCCAGGAAGGAAATGGAGGCCTCGTGCAAAATGGCGTGAGGGAGCATGAGAATGAGACCCACCAGAAATTGGGGGATCAGATGGGGCAGCAGGTGGTGCAGAAGGATCCAGCCGCTGGACTTCCCCAGCCGCCGGGAGACGGCTACGTACTGCTGGCTTCGAAGCTGGAGCACCTCCCCCCGGATGAGCCGGGCCAGGCTGGTCCAGTGGGTGGCGGCTACGCCGATGAGCAGCCCCTTCAATCCCCGGCCGCAGGCGAAGGAGATGAGAATCACCAATACGGTGTGGGGCACCCCCATCACCAGGTCGATGAGCCAGGTGATGAAGCCGTCCACAGCCCGGGAGCCTGTGGCCGCGGCAATGCCAATGAGCACCGCCGCAATGGCGCTGATGAGAGAGGCAACGATTCCAATGGTGAGGCTGGTGGACAGGCCCTTCAGGGTCCGCAGAAGGAGGTCCCGTCCCAGATGGTCGGTGCCGAAGGGATGACTCCAGGAGGGGGGCTCCTTGACCCGGGTAAAATCTGCCGCCACAGCGCTGTCGGGAATCAGACGGCCAGCCAGGAAGGCGGCCAGAAGCACCAGGAGCATGAGCCCCGTGAAGAGGACCAGCCGGGTCCGCCGGTTGCAGCGCAGGCTCATAGGGTCACCTCCCGGATCTGAGGATCCACCACGCCATACAGCAGGTTGGCAATCAGATTGCCCACGCAGACAAACAGGGTGGAAAAGAGGGTGATGCCCAACAGCAGCGGCACGTCGGAGTTGAGCCCGGCCGCCGCCACGGCGGAGCCCAGGCCGGGGTAGGAGAACACGGTCTCAGCCAGCACGGAGCCGCCGAAGAGCTCGGCGAAGGAGGCAAACTGGAGGGTGAGGGCGGGCAGCGCAATGTTCCGCAGCCCATGCCTTCGCAAGATGGTTCCGGCACGCTCCCCTCTGGCCCGGGCAAAGAGGACATATTCGCTCTCCAGCACGTCCACCAGCTTCTGCCGGGTGTGCAGAGCGATGTTTGCAAAGGACATGAGGCTCAGGGTGAGGGCGGGGAGCACCAGGTGGTGCAGCCGCTGCCAGAGAGTGACCTCCCGGTTGAGGACGCCAATGGGGGAGGAAAAACCCAGGGGAAACCATCCCAACCCCACGGAAAATACCAACAAAAACACCAAACCCAGCCAGAAGGTGGGGACGCTGCTGAGGATGTAGCAGAGTTTTTTCAGAATCCGGTCTGGCAGCCGGTCCCGGGTCATGCCCATGGCGCAGCCCAGACCAAAGCCGATGAGGCCGGAGAACAGCCAGGCGCAGAGCATCAGAGCCAGAGAGTTCACAAACCGCTCCCCAATGATCTCCAAAACAGGGCGACGATATAAGAGAGACTGACCGAAGTCTCCCCGGACCAGGGCCTTTAGCCAGGTGATGTACCGCTCCACCGGGGGGTCATTTACACCCCAGTATTCCTCCAGCTGCGCCCGCTGCTCTGCAGAGACGCCCCCGGCCCCCAGCACATACTGCTGCACCGGGTCCACGGGGGACAGGCTTACTAGAATAAAGGCAATGACGCTGACTGCCAATAGCAGCAGAAGCGTTTTGCAGCCATACCGCAAAAAAATCCGGCCAAATCGGCCAACCATACCGGTCATAGTCCACTTCCTTCTTTGTATGTAATCCGTTTTCCCAGGAGACCTGGGGCATGTCCGGCAAAATCGTAGTGTCTGCTACGGGCGGACACATAGGTCCGCCCCTACGATCGTATCGCAACGTGGTGCGTTGATAGATTCTTCGGTGTTTCCGTAAAATGAGAATGCTTTCGCTAGATACGGGGCACTAAAATGACAAAATGTGTCGAGCAATTTCTGCCCAGACTTCCCATCTGCCGTAGGGGCGGACCTATGTGTCCGCCCGGCAGAAACATTTTGCATGTTCCTCTCACGTTCGGCGAATTCGCAATTCCCCATGGAAAAGGATCTATGACTTTATGAATTAGAGCTGTTCCAAGTCCAGTCCCGGAGATTTTTGAGCAGGGGCATGGAAGCGCCGTGGGGATGGAGCTGCTGGGGGCCGATGTCCAGGCCGTCGCGGACATAGTACACATGCTGCACATTGACGATCCAGACCCAGGGGCACTGTCCTTTCATGGAGGTGCCGGTGGCGCCGTCCCATTGGGCCAGCTTCCAGTTTTGATAAGCCGTCTCCGTGTCCAGGGCCTCCATGGCGGCCTCCAGATAGCCGTCGGTCACTGAGGAAACATAGCCCTCGGGGTTGTAGTAGTCGTCCCGCAGAGCGTAGCTGCTGTGATACAGGCAATAGCTCTCATAGGGGTTGGCGGCGCCCCAGCCCATGAGTACGGCGTTGGAAAACATGCGCTTGGAGATGTCATCCCAGCTGGTGCCCTCCACGTGCATCTGGATGCCAATGGACCGGAGCTGCTCTGCCGTCGCCATGGCCACAGCCTGGCGGACGGAGTCGCCGCTGCCATACAGGCAGGTGAACTCCGCTTTGAGCCCGTCCTTTTCCACGATGCCGTCTCCGTCGGTGTCGGCCCAGCCTCCGTCTGCCAGGAGTTTCTTGGCATATTCCACATCGGTTTCCAGAGCCACCTCCGGGTTGTTCCAGGGCATGCCGTCATTTTCGGAGTAGCAGGGAGAGCCGAAGCCGTTGAGGGCGGCAGCTGCCACCTGCTGCCGGTCGATGGCGTAGGCCATGGCCTGGCGGATTTCCAGGTTGCAGGTGACGTTGTTGCCAATGGGCTGGCCAGACTCTGTGGTTTTGCCGGTGTCCGGCTCCACCGGCAGGGTGAGGCCCCGGTTATCCACGGAAGTTACAGCTTTTACAGTGTAGCCCGGCACCTGGGTGGTGGCCAAGGTGGCGGCGGTGAGGGCAATGTCCACTTGTCCCGCCCGCACGGCTGCCAGGGCTGCGTCCTCATCCTGGAAGACGATGGTCACCTTCCGGATGGCAGGCGTCTTGCCGTAATAGTCGTCGTTGGCTTCCAGAATGAGCTGCTCCTGCTTGTTCCACTGGACGAATTGGTAGGGGCCGGACCCCACAGGATTGGTTCCATAGTCAGGACCATAGGCGTGTTCCGGCACGATGCCCACGGTGGCAACGGTGTTGAGGAAGGAGGAGGTGGGCTTGTTGAGGGTGAATACCACCGTGGTGCTGTCTACAGCCGTCGCCTCTTCCAGGAAGGTGAGGTCCAGGGAGGATTGGCTGGTCTTTGCGGTGCGGAAGGTAAAGGCCACGTCCTGGGCGGTCACCGGCTGGCCGTCGGTAAATTTGGCGTCGTCCCGGAGGGTGAAGGTCCAGGTGAGGCCGTCGCTGGACAGGGTGTAGCCCGTTGCCAGGTCGTTGACAAACTGCATGTCATAGTCATATTCCACCAGGGTGCTTTGGACCAGGGGGGTGGTGCCGTGGCCCCAGCCCTGGCAGGGGTCCAGAGTGTCTGGTTCGCTGGAGATGGAGATGACCACTTCGTCTTGGGGGTTGTGTTCTGGCTCCTGGGTCTGGGAGGCGCAGCCGGCGAGCAGGGACGCGCCGGTGAGCAGGGCGAGGGTGAGAGAAAGGACAACTTTTTTCATGGGGTTTCCTCCTGTTTCGCTGTTTTTTACCTCCGCCAGTATATCGCACGGCCCTGCACCACGCAAGCCCCCCTGGGGGTTCCAATTGGGCAAATACTTAGAATTCATATTGGATTTGCACGCAACCGGTCCCCGGTCCATGGATCCTCAGAGGCGGCGCTTACCGGTTCTGCATTCGGATTTGTTGCCCGGTGATGAGGGGATAGGACACCAGGCGGGTTCCATCCAGGTCCTCTCCATGGAGGTCCACGGCGGAAATCTGGCTGTTTTCATAGGTGGTGTAGTAATAGATGCCCCGGTCTGTGTTGCAGCAGGAGGAGTAGACGGTGATCTCGTAGCTGTCCCCGCCCAGGCGTACGCAGCCCCGGGCCATGGCGACAGAACGCAGGATTTGAAAGAACTGACTGACGCTCTCCGATTCCGAGTCACCGGCCACGGAATTCATCCGGGTGAAGGCAGCCCGCACGAACCGGGAGGCGGAAGACAGGTCCCCAGGCAGCCCCATGGCCCCCATTCCCTTGCTGTACGGGGTGAGGTTCAGCTGCGTACAGAAGCGGTTTTCCGGGACGCAGGCCGTGAGATTCAGGTAGTTGGACAGATTTTTGACCTGATAATCAAAGGGCGGGTTGTTGGTCAGGGTTTCCACCGGGTTGTCATAGACCCGCAGGCCATCGGCCAGAGGTTCTACAGTGATGGAGCTGTTCCGGTCTGAGATCATCCAATGCAGGGGAGAGGGGGGCAGCTCCGAGCTGAAGGGAGTGTCCCACAGGCTCAGACGGTCCAGCAGGGCTCGGGCCTCCTGGACGGTGGCGCATTGGCCCAGGATCCAGGGAATGAACTCAAAGGACCCCACGTTGTCCCACCCCGGCTCCTCGGGACGGTACACGGCGTTGTCCGGAAAGTGGAGCCCCGCCATACTGAGCCCGGCTTCGTTGGTGGCGTCGTAATACAGGGGGTAGTCCCCCAGCACGTAGGCCATGCCGATCATGGCGTAGTGCCGCTCCATGGTCCCCATTTGCCGGAACCGGAAGGGGTAGTTCCTGGGTGTAATGGTTACGGTCTCCCGGTAGACATACTCCAGATCCAGGTTTCGCCCAAAATAATGGTCTTTCGTTTGATAGGTGATTGCAGTACACATAAAAAAACCTCCCAGATGCAGTCCCCGATGTTCGGGGAGAGATTGACGGCGCCTTGGTTGCTGTTTCTATTATACCACGAAGGGAACGTAAAATTTTTATTTAGGGTGGGAGACTCCACTTTTTTTCCCTCATCTCATCATATGGGACTGGCCTGTTGCAACAAACGAATTTTTGCAACAGGCCAGAGATGTGGCTCAGCAAGATATGGTTGAAGCGCTGCTTCCTTGGAATGCTCCAGCGGAATGTCGTGTAACGTGAATGATCACGTCACCTCGGGGTTGATTTCAGAGGTGGCATTTTTTGCGCTGGTAGGCTTTTCTGAAAAAGGGCAGACGTCTACACGGCGTAAAAAGCCGCAGACTCCGAATGGGAAGCGGTTCGGAGTCTGCGGTTTTGCATGTCAAGGTGGGGAAAAGGGCTTCGGCCCGTCAGTCAGGCCTCCTGCAGGCCGGCGAAGCGGTACAGGAACGTGACCGCCTGGCTGCGCAGGGCAGTTCCGGCAGGAGCCAGGGTAGTCTCGGTGATTCCCTGGATCAGGCGAACTCCAACAGCCCAGAGCATGGCGTCTTTTGCGTAAGGTTGGATCCGATCTGCGTCCGTGAATGCCGTCAGGTCGCCTGCGATGCTTGTGTCCATACCTTTCTGCTGGGCGTACCGGTACAAAAACGTTATCAGCTGCTCCCGTGTGATATTCATCTTGGGACTGAATTTGGTGTCGGAGGTACCCTGAACAATGCCGTTTTCCTGGCCCCAGAGTACTGCGTCATAGTAGAAAGCTCCCGGCTCCACGTCTGTGAACTGGCAGGTTCCCGTTACGGCGGGTGTCCCCTCCATCCGGTACAGAAGCGTCACCATCATGGCCCGAGTCAGGTTTACCTTGGGGCCGAAGGTGGTGGCGGTGATGCCGTTGACGAGGCCCTGTTCGTAGCAGTAGTCCAGGGGAATTGCGTAGTAGGCCTTGGGCTGCGTATCAATGAACACAGGCGGAATTTCCACGGTGACTGTACGCTGGCAGTATTGGCAGAATCCGTGACCTACGCCAGGCTGGGTAGCGGTATTGGGGGTGTCCACGGTCAGCTCTGGAATCGAGTGACCATATGCGGGGAGAATTTCCCGCTTCTCATCGCCGCAGAAGGAGCAGGCAGAGATGATGTAGCCGTCTTCTGTACAGCTGGCAGGCTGGTACTCCTTCTGATAATAGCAATGATCCTCATACACGCGGATGGTTGCTCTAGCGAAATAGCCGGCATAGACAGCTTCCAGAATGGTTTCGCCGGCTCCCACCAGCTGATAAGTTACGGTCTGGCCTTCAGTTTTTAAAATTTTTACAACGTCCTCATTGTACGAACGCCACTTGATAGGCAGGCCGTTGTAGGGGGAAACTTGCAAGGTCAGCTCATGCTGGGGATGGTGCATACAGAACCGGAAGCTGTACTCCGGGAAGCCGAATTCGCTTGGCACCGGGATTACGGTCACCTGTAAGGTGGCCTTTTTCCCATTCAGAGTACCGGTGATAGTGGTGGAGCCGACCTTTAGGGCCTTGGCGCTGAAGAAGCCATGAGATTGTGTGAGGCTGATAATTGAGGGGTCCGCCACGGTGGCGGTTCCCAATTCGTCGCCGCTGGTGGCGTGGTAGGGAGACCTGGTTAGGAAAAAGTCAAAGTCGCCCCTGGTGGTGTAGCCCTCGTACAGAGTCAGGCTGGTAATCACTTCGCCGTCCTCGTCCATGAAGGCGGCGCCGGTCAGCGGCTTGGATGTGTTTGTGACGTACAGGTCGGCATACTGGGCGGTTAAAATGTAGTCGTCGCGAGTGGAATAGAAGATAGCGGTATAGTCCCCTACCGGGCAGCCGCTGGTATCCCACCGGAAGACGCGGTGCTCCTCCGTCCAGGAATTTACCACAGTTCTGTGAGAGAACACCGGCTTCATATCTTCAGGAATACGCTTCAGAATTCCCGGATAGATTTCTACATGATACGCATATGTACCACTCCCTCCACCGACCGGGCCGGTGCAAAAGATATAGGCATCCAGCTCCATGGTTTGGCCCGCTACCACGGTCTTCCCCCGGCTGGAGCTGTCCGTCGAAATCCAGCAGCCGGCAGCTATGGGCTGGGCATTGGCGCCCAGGGTTCCGCACAGCCCTAACACAATACAAAGTGCAAGGGCAACTGATAAAAGCTTCCTCATCATTCTCTTCCTTTCAAAGTGTGCCCCATAAATCAGAGGCTCAGGATGATCTGATTATACAGTAGCCCGACTCTTTTTGCAACTGATTTTTATGAAATTCCTGCTTTCATCCCATCACTGGCACAATTTCCACTGTGGCGAGCAGGGTTAAAGTAGAATGTGCTTTCAATCAGAGGCGGCAAATACCGGAAGTTGCTTCTTAGAGCGGGGGATTACGATCTTTCGGCTCATGGAGGTCGTGCCAGGTGTGGAAGTCAGTCCTCCCCGGCGGATTCGTCAGATGGGCTGCCCTGGCTGAGGCGCAGGTAATTCAGGTGGTTGATGAGCAGGTCCAAGGTGTCGTAGTTGATGCTATAGTAACGGCGATTGTTGCGGTATTCCACATACAGGATGTGGGCTTCTCGCATGCTGTACAGATCCCGAGTCACGGTACTCATCAGAAGCTTTTCCCCGGTTTCGGTGATGATTTCCTGTGCGGATAGCGTTTTACCCCGGAGGGCGTAAAGCATCTTCATTCTCGATGGGCTGCTCAGCAGCCGCAGGGCGGTGTATTCCCAATTGGCAAACTTCTGAGTTTTCTGCCCGGGAATGGAGGAAGCTGCGCCAATCAGGAGATCCAGGACCTGAGTTTCCTGGTTGTAATAGAAGAAAAGACGCTGCGGATGGAAGAACATCATCGAGGCGGTTACCTTGGAAATTTCGTAATCTGCGTTGTTGCACAAGTCCTTTTGAATGAAATCCCTGGCCGACGTAAATTGCATATGCTGCTCCCAGGCGGCAATGAGAGGGGCAGCCTTTGCGATCCAGGGCTGAAGCGCACGCTCCAGGTACTTCATCACGGGAAGCAGAATGCCGGACAGGGTACCAACATGGGCCGGATAGTCGGAAAAGACCTCCAGCAGCCGGTCCTTCAGCACGGCAGGCGCCGGGAACTGTCCCAGACCGTTGGCGAAGGGAACCGGTTCATCCGCACCCAATGGCCGGAAGCAGAGACGATAGGGCGCAATCCCGCTGAACACAATTCGTTCCTGCTGCATTCTTTCCAGAGGCCAGGCGTCCTGTATGCTGGAGACGCAGTGCTCGGCGTCAGGGCTGCTCCAATCAGAGTAGGTGAACGCCAGGAGCCGCGCTACGCAGGTGTACGAACCAGAGCCATATTTTGGAAGAGGAAACGGCTCGAAATAGAAGCGCACCTGTTCGTCTGCGGGATCGATTCCGGCGCAAGCCTCTTGGATCATCGACTCAATGACCGATTTGGGAAGGGCGTAGGGGCTGGGGAAGACCAGATTTTTCGCTGGGGTATCGTTGACATAGGCGTAGAGCAGCTCGGTGGCATCCGGGTACAGGCATGGATGACGGTAAAATGTAATGTGCATAGCATGTTGTCCTTTCTGTCGTGAATCAGGCGCGCGCTATGTTAGTTGCAATAAAATACAAGGAGATGATAGCACACTTTGCCGGAAATTACTAGTAGCGGGGGGCTCTGAATTTTGCGTGACGGCGAAATTTGTGCAAAATATACAATTTTTGAAAAAAATTTTGCGATTTTTTGTAGAATATTACAGTTGTAAATTCTGGTGCTTTGATGCTAGAATAAAGAGGAAGTTGCAAAAGATGCTGTGTAACGGAACCGGCAATCTGGAACTTACGGGAAAGCAGTTGCAAAAAATGAAAAGTAAATTTGCTTCAACGCGCGGGTATGTAAGGCGCTGTTCAGAAAGGAGGAGAAGCCGACATACGTTTGGGCGGGGCAGAGCGCCCGGCTCATACGAGCAAAGATATGACAGAGTACCATTGTTTGCCCCAGCGACTGCCTGGAATGAAACAAAAAGGAGAAATGATTTATGAAAATGCAGAAATGGTATCTGATGTTACACCGAGGGCTCGCGATGATTCTGGCATTTGCGTTGCTCTTTGGTATGCTGCCTGCTGCTGTGCAGGCATCACCTGCCGGTTCAGACGGCGCTCCGGTTCTTTCTGAACCGGAGCATGAGGCGGAGCAGCGTTTGCTGGATATGCTTGACCAAGACAATGGCCTGCAAAAAGCGGAATTGACAGAGCCTGTCTATGCTTCTGACGAGGTTGTCACCGTGATTGTCAACCTGGAAGAGGTTTCTTCCACGACCCAGGGTGGCATCCGGGAGAAAGAGGCGCAGCATCAGCGTGTACAGAACGAGATTGCAAGCTTGATTGAGGCAGAGGCTTCCGATTTGGCCCATGCCACGGCAGACGGGCCTGCACCCAGCACCTTTGCGGTGCGCTACGATTATTATGAGGTGATAAACGGATTTGCCGCAGACGTGGAATATCGTTTCCTGAAGGATATCGCGGCCCTGGACGCAGTGGAGTCGGTTTATGTGGAGACCATCTTCACCGTGCCGGAGGATCAGGAGCAGGATTACAAAAATGCCAACTCCCTGGCAATGGTAGGGGCTGACAACAGCCCATACACCGGCGACGGTCAGGTGATTGCCATCATCGACAGCGGCGTGGATGTGGAGCACGAGGCGTTCCAAGGGCAGGTCCCCACAGACGCTTTGACGGAAGGGAAACTCTCTGAATTGACGGGGCGGCTGCATGCAGGCAATGGCGCCCTGGCGGCGGCGCAGCTGCGGGTGGATGACAAGTTCCCCTTTGCCTATGACTATGCCGACAGAGATACCAATGCCATTCCCGGCCCCGAAACCGGCCTGGATCATGGCACCCATGTGGCCGGCATTGCGGCGGCCAACAGTGGAGACACGATTCGCGGCGTGGCCCCTGATGCCCAGATTGTGGCCATGAAGGTTTTTGACGACCTCCTGGGCCAGGGGCGTGAATCCAATATCATTGCGGCGGTAGAGGATGCGGTGACTCTGGGCGTGGATGTGATCAATATGAGCTTGGGCTCCGACGCCGGTTTCTCCACCAGCACGGACGAGCAGATCCAGAGGATTTACGATTCCGTGAAAAGCCACGGGGTGATTTTGAATGTGGCTGCAGGCAATGCCTACAGCTCCACCCTCGGCAACGAGGCCGGAAACAACCTGCCTGCTGTTACCAATCCCGATAGCTCCATCGTTGCGTCCCCCGCGACCCAGAATTCCGCGCTGGCAGTTGCCAGTGTGAACACGGTGTCCCAAGCGTATTACCTGGTGGCCTCTGACGGCACAAGGATTGCTTACAAAGAAGCGACGGTGGAGGGCAAGACTCTGCTGGCAAGCCTGAACGGTACCCTGGAATATGTGGACTGCGGGTATGGCAGCGCCGCTGATTTTGACCATGCTTTGACCAAAGCGGGCCTTACAACCCTGGAGGGGAGAATCGCCCTGGTACAGCGGGGCGTTGCAGAGGGAGAGGCCAGCCAGCTGACCTTTGAACAAAAGGTGGACAACGCCTATGCCAAGAGCGCCAAGGCCATTATCGTTTATGACAACGTTGCCAGCGAATCCCTGACGGATATGGGCGGCATTACAAAAGCCGATATCGGCTCTGTATTCATCTCCAAGGCCGATGGCGAAAAGCTCCTTTCCCTTGCGGGGAAGACGGTGACCGTAGGACCGGATCAGTGGGAGAATGGGGCGCTGACCATGTCGGATTTCAGCTCCTGGGGCGTAACCCTGGACCTGGAGCTGAAGCCGGAAATTGCGGCGCCGGGCGGAAACATTTACTCTGCCGTGCTGAACAATGCATACGCCACTATGAGCGGAACCTCCATGGCTTCCCCCCATATGGCCGGCCTGTCCGCACTGACAAAGCAATACATAGAGTCTGATGCAAAGTTTGCAGCGTTTCACGAAGACGAGAAAATCAACCTGGTTTCCGCCCTGCTGATGGCTACGGCGGAGCCTCTGACCCGGGGGGAAAACAGCTACTACTCTCCCCGCCAGCAGGGCGCAGGCCTGGCAAACATCCAGGCTGTGGCCAATGCCAAGGCCTATCTGACGGTGGAGGGTGCAGATCCCGCAAAGCCCAAAGCGGAGCTGGGCGACGGCACAGGCCCCTATCGCTTCACGTTCACGGTGCACAACCTGACCGGCGACCCGCTGACCTATGTTATGGACGCGGCGGCCTTGTCTGAGGAAATTGCCGACGGGTTTTTCCAGCAGAAATCCAAGAACTACGCAGGGGACGGAATCACAGTAACCTACACTGGCGCGGCGGATGACGGGACAATTTCCGTTCCCAGCCATGGCGCTGCCACGGTGACGGTGACCATCACGCCGGAGGAGTCTTTCCGGGCGGCGGTTGCCGAGGCAGTGAATGGCACCTTTATTGACGGCTTCGTGTTCCTGACGGCCGGTGAGAATAGCGGTTCGGATCTGTCTCTACCCTATCTCGCATTTTACGGCGACTGGAGCGCCGCTCCCGTTTTGGACGGCCTGTTCATCGACGGGGATTCTGCCCATTATATGCGTTCCAGCTACGTCTACAGCGCCAGCAACAGCTATTACTACCTGGGACAAAACGTATTTAACGGAGCCTATGGGATCGACCCGGACAAATACGTCATTTCCGCAGACAGCATGGCTCAGATTTTCGCGGAGCTGGGCACCGTGACTGGTATGCTGCGCAACGCCGACCAGGTGACCTACACCGTGACGCAGAAGGACACGGGAAGAGTCATGCAGCAGGATGTCTTTCGCCAGGTGAAGAAATCCTACTACTTTGTCAATGCCGGCGTGGTGACGTATGCAGAGGCCTTCCTGCCCTATGCACCCACCTTCAGCGGCTTGGACAGCAGCGGCCGGGAGATTGCCGAAGGCTGGTATACCTTTACCATTGCCGCCACACGGCCCGGCTCCCAGGAGCTGGACACCTGGACCTTTGATTTCTACTATGATACCACACCGCCAAAGCTGGAGCATGCGGAGATCGTTGGCGAGACCGGACAACAGACCCTGGTGCTCCATCTGTCGGACAACCATTACCTGAGCGCTGTGCAGCTGGTGACCTCCGAGGGTAAGGCGCTGAAGACCTTTACCTTTGATGACCCCGATAACCTGGAGACCCGGCAGGCGGATGGGCGCAGCCTCTACACGGTGGAAGCTGACTTGGAGGAGCTGATCGCAGCGCTGGAGCAGGCCGGCGACCGGACGGACAGGATTCGAATCGACGCCTTCGACTATGCGGTGAACTATGCTGAGCTGTCCACTGTGGTTCGGGATACCTATCCCACAGGCATTACACTGAATGCCAGCCAGCTCCAGATGACCCGGGGAAAGGTCATGACTCTGACTGCAGCTCTGGAGCCGGAGACTGTGACCAAGGACAGGATCACCTGGAGCAGCAGCGACCCGGCTGTGGCCGCCGTGGATGAAGCCGGCGCGGTGAGAGCCGTTTCCGCTGGTACAGCCGTGGTTACGGCCCAGACGGAGGCGGAGGGCGTGGCTGCGTCCTGCACCGTGACGGTAGAGGAAATTCCCGCTCAGCAGGGAATCGTCATGGATTATGATGAAATCACGCTGAATATGGGCACTTCCAGCCAGTTGACCGCGTCCCTGGCAGCCGGAGTGGAGGACGCTGCGGTAAGCTGGACCAGCGGCGACGCCCAGGTGGCGACGGTAGACGAAAATGGAGTGGTGTTTGGCGTCAGCACCGGAAGGACCACGGTAACTGCCTCTGTAACGGCAGACGGCGTCACATATTCCGCCTCCTGCGCCGTGTTGGTTCGCCCGGAGGACTATGACGACTTTGTAATCGATGACGACGGCGTATTAAAGGAGTACACGGGCTGGCGCACCCAGATTGCCATTCCCGAGGGCGTCACGAAGATTGACGACTACGTCTTTGCCATGCGGCCTGTAGAGCAAATTTCCATTCCTGCCAGTGTCACGGAGATTGGAAATTATGCCTTCTCCAATTGCCAGCGATTGTATCAGGTGACCTTTGCAGAGGGCAGCAAGCTGTATGAGATTGGCGATTATGCCTTTGAAACTACGGTGATCACGGAAATTGAGCTACCTTCCAGCCTGCGGAAGATTGGCAGAAATGCGTTCTATAGCTGCTATTTCCTCAACACCGTCCATTTGCCGGAGGGGTTGACGGAGCTGTCTGCCTACATATTCTACGCCTGTGGCAATCTGAAAAACATCAACCTCCCCAGTACACTGAAGACCATCGGAGACTACGCCTTCGCATCCTGCGGCGTTGAAGTGTTGGAATTCCCTGCCGGGCTGGAAACCATTGGGGATTACGCGTTGAGCGGTGCGCCCATTCGCACCTTTACCGCGCCGGCCGGCCTTGTGACCATCGGAAGGGGCGCTTTTGTGGCCTCCGGCATTACGCAGGCGCACCTGAACGATGGATTGAAGACCATCGGAGCTGCGGCTTTCTCCCAGACCTCCCTGACCTCCCTGACCCTCCCGGACAGCGTTACAGAGGTGGGCGATTTCGTTCTGCAAAGCTGCCCGGTTCTGAAAGAGGTGACGATTGGCGCAGGCGTCACCAGCCTGTATGCGCCCTTCGTCTCCACCCCCAATCTGGAGCATCTTTTCGTTGCCGATGGAAATACCAGCTTCCGGGTGGTGGACAATATCCTGTTTAGCATGGATGGGACCGTGCTGGTGAGCCATCCCGCCGCACAGACGGAGCTGGTCGCCACCGGCGCATACACCATTCCGGCGAATGTCACGACGGTTGCAGATTACGCCTTTGCCTACCTGGCCAACCTCGAGCAGCTGCGCTTTGCTCCTGAGACGCAGCTGGCGGAAATCGGCGCATTTGCCTTCAGCGGCACGCCCATTTCCAGCCTGGCCGTGCCGGACAGTGTGAAAACCATCGGAGGTAACGCCTTCTCCTTCTGTAAGAGCCTCACGGAGCTGGATCTCAACCAGGTGGAGACGGTAGGGGCCTATGCCTTCCAGTACGACGTGTTTGTTCAGCCGGACCTGGGCGATGCTCTGGTGGAGCTGGGAGCATACTCGTTTGCCTGGTGCCCCAATCTGGAGATTGTGGTGTTCCCCGACTCCCTGACGACTGTGGGGAAGAGCGCGTTCTCCAATTGTCCAAAGATTCGAAGCATTACCATTGGCGCCAGCCTGACGGATCTGGGAGAGATCAGCTTTACCGGCGCCAACAATCTGGAGACCATTCACGTCTCTGAGAAAAACGCTGTGTTCAGCAGCGTGGATGGCGTGTTACTGCGGGACAGCGGAAAGGAGCTCGTTCTCTGCCCGCCGAAGAACCCGATGAAGGAATTTATCGCCCCCGCCACAGTGGAAATTGTTGCAAATTTTGCCTTCCGAAATGTCACAACGCTGGAAAAGGTCACCTTCCAGGAGGGCCTGAAGACCTTGGGCACCAGCGCCTTCAACGGCTGCACCAGCCTGAAGGAGATTCAACTGCCCAATTCCCTGGAGACGGTGGGAGCCTTTGCCTTTGCCAATGCTGCCATTGAGACCTTGACCCTGGGAGATAACCTCCAAACCGTGGCCAGCTGGGCATTCTCCTTTATGGGTTCCCTGAAGCACCTGGTGTTTACCAAGGGCAACGACACCAGCGTGGCATGGATTCCCAGCATGGACGCCCTGGAGACCCTCTACCTGGGTGATGGTGTGAAGACTCTGGAACGGAGCGCGTTTTCCGGGAATACGACCCTCAAGCATGTGGTCCTTGGCGCGGGCATTACAGATGTGGGAGAGTATGTCTTCAACGATGTGTTCAAGACCGTGTTCTACGCCCAGCCGGGCACTGCGGGGTACGCGTCCGGCGAGGCCCTGGTGGCGGACCTCAACAGCCGGAAGGGCGCCCAGGTGAGCTTGCAGGCCTATACGCCGCTGTCTGTGGAGCTGGACGCAGCCCAGGACCAGGAAGCTGCCCAGGTTACCGCTTCCGCCACCGGCGGCATTGAGGGGACGGAATACCGCTTCGTCACCGTGGATGCAAACGGCGTGGAAACGGAGCTCCAGGGCTTCTCCACTCAAAATACGGCGACGGTTCCCATGGGAGATACAGACCTTACGGTTCGTGTTTATGTCCGGGACGTGACCCGGTATACCATCTCCAAGGACCTGACGATTTCCGCAGGCAGTCAGGAGGCGGAGCACTATACCATGAGTGCCGTTCTCAGCAAGTTTAGCTTCATGGACCTTGACAATAGCGAAATTTCTCCCATTATTAAGGACACCGTGGAAATTGAAGAGACGGCGGACGACACCTACCTGGTGACGGTGACCATAGAAAGCGGCAATCTCCCCTCTTTCTCCAACTACAACGATGGCAACTTCACCGGCCAGAACATCACCGCTCTTCGTTACAGACGGAGTTCCTCCGATTACGACATGTACGAGGCCACCATGGTCTACGACAACCCGGTGACCGGCGTTCGCCAATACCGAATGGAGATGATGGAGCTGCCCCGGGGCCTTCAGCTGGAGTTTATCACGAATTTGATGGCGCAGCATCCCATCGGATACCTGAAGGTGGCAGAATCCACACGCACGCCCTTTGTTACGGATCGGTCTGACCTGAATGCGACCATCGCTGTGGCGGAGGCCCTTGCAGAACACGATTACACCGCCGAAACCTGGGCCAATCTCGCAGATGCGTTGGAAGAGGCCAGGGCGGTGGCCGCCAATGAGACGGCGACCCAGTCCCAGGTGAACGATGCTGCCACCGGCCTGGCTGCCGCCATTCAGGCGCTGGTAGAGGGCCATAAGCACACGAATACAAAGCTGGTGGGCCAGAAGGAAGCCACCTGTACCGAAGCCGGTTACACCGGCGATGAGGTCTGCATCGACTGCGGCGAGATCGTAAAGCAGGGCGAGCTGATCCCCGCCACCGGCCACAGGTTTGACAAGACGGTGGTGGCGCCCACCTGCACCACCTCCGGCTACGACGCATATGTCTGCTCTGTCTGCGGCTACGAATATCACGATCATTTCACCGCGCCCTTGGGCCACGGGGAAACCGAACTGCAAAACGCCAAGGAAGCCACCTGCACCGAAGATGGTTACACCGGCGACAAGGTCTGCACCGTGTGCGGCGAAATTGTGGAACAGGGTGAGGTGATCCCCGCCACCGGCCACAGCTGGGACGAGGGCGTAGTCAAGGTTGAGCCTGGCTGCTGCGAGGAAGGCGTGATGCATCACACCTGCACCGTGTGCGGCGACAGCTACACCGCAGACACCCCGGCTTTGGGTCACAATTGGGCGCAGCGCGCCTATACGGCGCCTACCTGCTGTGTGGCAGGCCGTGTGCAGCGCTACTGTACCCGCTGCGGTGCGGAGGAAACAAACATTTTGTCGCCCACCCAGCCGGAGGGGCATTTTGTCAAGGGCACGGTCACGGACAAGGCCGGTGCGCCGCTGGAAAACATCTCCGTATCGTTGGACGGCACGCCGGTGGCGGTGACCAACGAGAACGGCGTGTTTCTGTTTGAGGGCATATCCTGCGGGGATTATACTTTGACTTTTTGCGGCGACGGCTGCGTGCCTCGCAGTGTGCCCCTGTCTGTCAGCGGCGGCAACACCACCGCACCGGCGGCTGTTTTGTTACTGGTGGGTGATTTGAACGGCGACGGTTATGTAAACGCACGGGACGATGTGCTGGCTCAGCGGCAAGAGGTCAGTCCAAGCGATGGTGCCAACTTGTCGGTGAACCGGGTGCTGCCGGCGGTGACGCTGGATCGAATTTATGGCGTGCAGGCCAAGATCGGTGTGCTGTATATTCGCCAGTCGGCAGAGGAGGATGGTACCTACCGCCGCCAATTTGAGGTGAATGTGCGGGCCTTTAACGAGTACCGGGTCGTGGACTGCGGCTTCCTGTACGGTAAGAATATGGCTGAGACGGATTTGGTGCCGGAGCGGGTAGGTACAACCAACGCCCAGGGCTATGCGGTTAAGCGAATGCCTGCGGCCTGTACCCCCGGGCGCAAGGTGCTGCGGTACGGCTCCTCCTCTGCCACCGGGCAGGTGAGCGCCCGGTTTTATATCACTTATACCAACGGCGTTATGACCAAGACTTATTTAAGCGAGGTATGTACCTATGACTATGACGAAGCCTAAGCTGCTGGTCTCCGCCTGCCTGCTGGGGGAGAACTGCAAGTACAGCGGCGGCAATAACAGGAATGAGCAGGTGCGGGCACTGGAACGATATTTTCAGCTGATTCCGGTGTGCCCGGAGTGCTTTGGCGGACTGCCTATTCCCCGGGAGCCAAGTGAAATTCGGGACGGCTGTGTGGTGAGCAAAAGCGGTGTCGATGTGACCGCTGCCTTTGCGGACGGGGCGGAAAAAACTTTGTATATTGCTGAGGAGGAAAACTGCGGCCTGGCGCTTCTTAAAGAGCGCAGCCCCTCCTGCGGCAGCCACTTTGTTTATGATGGCACCTTTACCGGAACGGTGGTGCCGGGGCAGGGCGTGACGGCGGCGTTGTTGGCCGGGCGCGGGGTAGAGCTGTTCAGCGAGGAGACCATTGCCCGCTTGCTTTTGCTGTACGGTCCGGACGAGATGTAAAAACTTGCCTTTTTTGTGTCTGCGGCGTTGACAACGCTCGGCGTCTAAAGTATAATGCAAATAAGGAAAGTGAGGGCTTTTTTCATGAAAAAATGGTTTACCCTTTGTATGGCTGTTTTGTTGCTGCTGGGCGTGTTTGCCGGCTGTACCAAAGGCGGATCCGGCGGCGAGACCACCACGGCAGAGACCACCACATCTCCCTTAGAGACCAAGTCCGCAGCCATTACCGGCAATACGGCCATCCGTTTGCTGGAGAGCTATTCTAAAAAAGAGCTGGGTCTGGACAATGTGGGCAAGAAAAAATATGAGTTTATGCTCAGCACCATTGGTTCGGAAATCAAGGGCAAGAAGTATATTCGCGCCGAGGCGGGCTATATGGACCAGACCGGCAAGGATGAGAACGGCAAGCCGGTGTACCAGATGAAGTCGTACAAGACTTTTTATATTGCTTATGACGGCAAGACTTTGCTTATCGACCAGGGCGATGGCAAGTACAAAACCCTGCAGATTGACAAGGCACGGCTGGATCAAGTGACCACCACCCAGGCCAGTACCCAGAAGCACGAGAATACTTCTAAGAAAAAATAATCGACAAATACGCAAATAACAGTCTGTTATCGGCGGCGGATTATGGGATTTTCCACAATTCTGCCGCCGAATTTTTGTGCTTTTTACCAGTATTTTTACTTCCAAACCCGGTTATTTTAAGATTATGTAAAAAACCGGTTGCCGGTGTTGCCTTTTGGCGGTTTTGTGGTAAAATGAATTTTGGAATCGTAGAAATAAGGAGTCTTGATCGATGAAAAAAACAAAAATTATTTGCACCCTCGGTCCGGCAACGGATAACGATCAGGTGTTGGCGGATATGATTAAGGCCGGTATGGATGTGGCACGGTTCAACTTTAGTCACGGTGATTACGATGCCCAGTCCAAGCGGCTGGAGCAGTTGGTACGTGTGCGTGAGGCGCAGGGCGTGCCGGTGGCTACCTTGTTGGATACCAAGGGTCCGGAAATTCGCACCGGGGACTTTGAAGATCCAAACGGCGTCGTGATTCACAAAGGTGATACTTTTACGCTTACCACAAAAAAATGCCTGGGTGATGCCAAGCACTGCTATGTGAACTACCCCGGGTTGGTTGAAGATGTACAAGTGGGCACCTCTATCCTCATTAACGACGGCCTGATCGCCATGGAGGTGACGGAGCTGCGCCGGGACGAGATCGTTTGCCGGGTAACGGACGGTGGCCTGCTCACCAACAAAAAGGGCGTGAATGTGCCGGACATCAGCCTGAATATGCCTTACCTGTCTCCGGCAGATATGCAGGATCTGGAATTCGGCGCGTCTCATGATTTCGATTTTATCGCCGCGTCCTTTGTGCGTACCGCAGGGGATGTGATCTATCTGCGCAACTTCTGCCAGGCGCTGGGCTGGAACGATGTGCGGATTATTGCTAAAATCGAGAATATGGAGGGCGTCAACAACATTGACGCGATTATTGAAGAAGCGGACGGCATTATGGTGGCCCGCGGCGACATGGGCGTAGAAATCCCCTTTGAGCGGATCCCTGCTATTCAAAAGATGATCATTCGCAAGGTGTATTCTGCCGGCAAAGTGGTGGTGACCGCTACCCAAATGCTGGAGTCTATGATCACCAATCCCCGCCCCACCCGGGCAGAGATCACCGATGTGGCTAACGCCATTTATGACGGCACCTCCGCCATTATGCTCAGTGGCGAGACCGCTATGGGCGCCCACCCGGTAGAGGCAGTGCAGACCATGGCATCCATTGCCGCTACCACGGAGGAGGACATTGACTACAAGGTGCGCTTTTCCAATGTGTATCCGGCGCCGCTGACGAAGAATATTACTTCTGCTATCGGTCACGCTACGGTGACCACCGCCCATGACCTGGGCGCTGCCGCCATTGTAACGGTTACGCAAAGCGGCACCACCGCCCGCATGATCTCCAAGTACCGCCCGGATGTGCCTATTATCGGCGCCACTACGGAGGAGAAGGTGCTGCACCAGCTGATGCTCAGCTGGGGCGTGGTGCCGGTGCGCTGCGTGCGTCAGGATAATACGGACGCTCTGTTTGACCACGCGGTGGAGGTGGGCCGTACGACCGGCCTGATCCACCCGGACGATATTGTGGTCATTACCGCCGGTATTCCTCTGGGCGCCAGCGGCACAACGAATATGCTGAAAGTGCAGACGGTGCGATGAGCCCCTTGCGCTTTTTCACCGCCGAGGATCCGGATATGGCCCGGGTGCGTGCCATTCGCCGACAGGTGTTTGTGCAGGACTTGGGCGTGCCGGAGCAGCAGGAGTTTGACGCGGCGGATCTGCCGGGGGCAGATACCGTTTATGCGCTCCTGACGGCAGAGGGCAACCCTCTGGGCACCGGTCGCCTGCAAGGGGCGGCGGAGAACTATAAAATCGGGCGCATTGCTTTTTTGCCGGCTGCCAGAGGAAAGGGCAGCGGCCGCCAACTGGTTACCGCCCTGGTACGCCGGGCTGTGGCGCAAGGCGCCGTTCGTGTGCCGGTGGATGCCCGCCTGGAGGCTGTGGGCTTTTATGAGAAGTTGGGATTTGTGCCCTGCGGCGTGCCGTTTATGCAGCGGGGTATGCGCCATTTGCCTATGGAATTAACCGGGGCGGCACTGCGCCGCCTGTTGGGAGAGAACGACCATGACGAAGAAGAAAAATAAATTCATGCGTATTCTGCTACCGGTGCTGCTGATCGTGGCGCTGGTGGCTGCCGGGCTGTATGCCTACAATCTGGTGCGCACGGATGTGGCCGGGGAGCGGGGCAGCAGCGCCAAGTACACTTTGGTGATTGAGGACAATGATTTTGCCTACGAAATCGGCGCCAAGCTGAAAAACGCCGGTATGATCAAAAGCGATACGGTGTGGACCTGGTGGATGGACCGCAATTACCCGGATTTTACATACTATAACGGCGAGTATTACCTAAACGCCGGTATGAGCTATCAGGAGCTGGCGGAGAAACTGCAAAACCCGGACATTAGCCATAAGAAGGTGAAGGTCACCATTCCCGAGGGCTACACGGTGTTTGATATTGCCTCTACGCTGGAGAAAAAGAATGTGTGCAGCGCCAAGGATTTCTTAAAGGCGTGCAGCACCACCGAGGGCTACGATTATGACTGGCTGGCGGACTTTCCCAAGAATGACCCCCATGTGGGCTATATTTTGGAGGGCTTTTTGTTCCCGGCTACTTATGACTTTGGGGAGAATTCCAAGGCTACGGATATTGCAGATGCGATGTTAGAGGCCTTTGACCAGCGGATTACCGATGAGGTGAAAACCTATTGCAAGCAGCGGGGCTACACGCTGTACCAGTTTGTGACCCTGTGCTCTATTGTGCAAAAGGAGGCACTGAGCAAATCCAGTCAAGGCAATATTGCCTCTACTTTGGAGAACCGGCTGGACAAGGGCATGAAGATCGAGTGCGATGTGACCTATTACTATGCTAAGGCGCTGCGGGATCATGGCTTTTCCCAGTCGGTGTATGACGCTTATTACACCTACCGTTGCCCGGGTCTGCCTGCCGGTCCCATTGCCAACCCGGGTACGGAAATTATGACTGCCACCGTGGAGCACCCCAGTACCGATTATTTGTATTTCTTCTCGGACCTGAAAGGGAACTTCCACTTTGCCGCTACTTATGATGAATTTGAAAGCTTAAAGGCCAAGTATCCCTGGCAATAATGGACTTTTGGCGATTATCGCCAAAGAACGGAGCAAAAGTTTGGAGAAAGTGCCAAAGGCCTTTTCGTTGACGGCAAAATTTAAAATATGGTAAAATAAGTGTGTCCCTTGTGGGGCACACTTGATTTTTTACCTGCATACAAAGAAACAAAGAAAGCGAGGATTTTTATGAAAAAATTACTTTCCACCCTGCTGGCTGTCCTGCTGGCTGTGACCATGCTCACCGGCATGGCGATCCCTGCCCAGGCAGCGGAGAACGACATTTTCAACCCCGGCGTGCTGGAGCTGGACGGCAGCCGTACTTTTACCATCAGCAAAACCAAAAGTTCTGCCTTCTTTTCTTTTACACCGGAAATCACGGGATGCTACGAATTCCGTATTCAAAATAGGAAATTGAAAGATGTAGATGTGGATTTTGGCATAATGGACAATTATGTAATGATGTTAACTTCTGCAGAAGAGGTAGATGCGGCGCGTTACAGAGGTGTTTCAGATACGCTTGCGACTGCAATGACTTTACAAGCGGGTGAGCGTTATTTGATTTATTTTATTGCTTATAACCAGGAGCAATGGGAGCGCCCGGTGGATTTTAATGTGAATGTCGGTATGCACACACATGACGTTATAAAGGGCGATATTAAAGCCACGCACCACGATGATGGCGAGAACTATAAGCTGTGCAAGTATTGCGATGAGTATAAGGGCTACATGAATGATTACAATGCCTATGAGACCGTCGCATTGAGCAAGACTTCCTATACCTATGACGGCAAAGAGAAAAAGCCGGGCGTTACGGTTACGGATTGGTTGGTCGATCCTATCTCCAAGAGTGAGTACACCGTGACTTACCCCAAGAGCGCCAAGAATGTGGGCAAATACACCGTGACCATCAAGTTTAAGAACCACTATGCCGGCACGGAAAAGCGCACTTTTACCATCAATCCCAAGGGCACTTCTTTGAGCAAGGTGACCAGCCCCAAAAAAGCCCAGCTGAAAGTGACTTGGAAGAAGCAGGCCTCCCAGACCACCGGCTACCAGGTGCAGTACAGCACGGACAAGAACTTCAAAAAAGGCAACAAGACCGTGACTGTAAAGGGCGCCAAGACCACCGCCAAGACCATTTCCAAACTCACCAAGGGCAAGAAATACTATGTGCGGGTGCGTACCTATAAGACGGTGAACAAGACCAATTTCTACTCCGGCTGGAGCAAGAGCAGCTCTGTCACTGTTAAAAAATAAGAAAACCGTTGACAAATCCGCGCGGGTGTGGTAAACTATTGCCACAACAAAGCAGAACGACCCTGTTCTCCCCTCCCGCTGCGGCAAAGAGGGCAATCTTCAATTCCTGAGATTTGAGAGAAGTGCGGGCGTTTTGCGTCCGCACTTTTTGGCTTTTCAGCCGGTGCAACTTTATCAAAGAGGTGTTATTTATCAGCAGAGAAAAGGACACAGTCCAACTCAACGAACAAATTCGGGATAAAGAGCTTCGTATCGTCTCCGCCGACGGCGAGCAGTTGGGGATCATGAGCGCCCGTGACGCGCAAAAGATTGCCGATGATCGCGGTCTGGATCTGGTGAAGATCGCTCCCCAGGCCAAGCCCCCGGTCTGCAAGATCATGGATTATAGCAAGTACCGTTACGAGCAGGCCAAGCGGGAGAAAGAGAACCGCAAGAATCAAAAGACGGTGGAAACGAAAGAGATTCGTCTGTCCCTGAAGATCGACATCGGTGACTTCAACACCAAGCTCAACCATGCCAAGAAGTTCTTAGAGGCCGGCAACAAGCTGAAGGTATCTATCCGCCTGCGCGGGCGGGAGATGGCCCACTCTGACCTGGGCGTTGCCACCATGCAGCGCTTTGCCGAGGGGATCGGCGAGCTGGGCTCTGTTGACAAGCAACCCAAACTGGAGGGCAGACAGATCTTGATGTTTATGTCCCCCAAGGCAGCAAAGTAAATTCACAAAACGGAGGAATAGATTATGCCTAAAATCAAAACGCACAGCGGCGCAAAAAAGCGCTTCAAGACCACCAAAAGCGGCAAGGTAAAGCGTGCCCACGCTTACACCTCCCACATTTTGACCAAGAAGTCCACCAAGCGTAAGAGAAACCTGCGCAAGACTGCCGTTGCAGATGTGACCAACCAGAAGCAGTGCAAGCGCCTGGTGCCCTACAAATAAGAGACAACGCGTTTTATCAGAATATCGGAGGTAAGAAAGAATGGCTAGAATTAAAGGCGCTATGGCGACCCGCAAGAGAAGAAAGAAAGTATTAAAGGCTGCAAAGGGTTATTACGGCGGCAAGCACCGTCTGTTTAAGACTGCTAAGCAGGCTGTGATGAAGAGCGGCCAGTACGCTTACATCGGCCGTAAGCAGAAGAAGAGAGATTTCCGCAGAATGTGGATCACCCGTATCTCTGCTGCCTGCAAGGCAAACGGTATGAATTACTCCACCTTTATGAACGGTCTGAAGAAGGCCGGCGTGGATCTGAACAGAAAGATGCTGTCTGAGATCGCCATTGCCGATCCGGCGGGCTTTACCGCTCTGACCGAGACCGCTAAGGCTGCTCTGTAAGATTTGCCAATGACGGACTGTACCCTTTTGGGTGCGGTCCGTTTTGTTTTTTTCAAAAAGTCAAAATTTTTTGTCTTTGGGTGTTGCACTTTTTTACGATATAATGTAATATAAGACTTAATTTAATAAATAAAGCCAGTGGTTTGGTTAAACAGATAGGGGTCGGCCCGGTGCCGACTGCATAGTAGCACGCCAAAACGGAGATGTGTATGGATAAAATCACGGGAAAACAGAATCAACTGATCAAGGACACCAAAAAATTGTTGGTCTCCGCCAAGGCACGCCGGGACGCTCGCTCCTTTGTGCTGGAGGGGGCACGGCTTTGTTTTGATGTCCTTCATTCGTTTTACACCGTTACGCTGGTGTTGGTCACCGCCGACTGTATGGCGCGCTACCCGGCAGAATGCGCCCGGTTGTGTGATCGGGCCGGTCGGGCGGTGGAGATCAGCAGCGAGGTGGCGGACAAACTGGCGGAGACGGAGCACACCCAAGGCATCTTCTGTGTGTGCAAAATGCCGGCGGAGAGCCCTACCATTGAAACCGGGCGCTTTATCGCTTTGGACGGGGTGCAGGATCCCAGCAATCTGGGCGCCATCGCCCGCAGCGCAGAGGCGTTGGGCATAGCCGGTTTGCTGGCGTATAACTGCTGCGATGTGTATAATCCCAAGGCGCTGCGCGCCTCTATGGGCAGCCTGCTGCGGCTGCCGGTGACCGTCAGTCACGATTTGCGGGAGGATCTGCTGCTGTATAAGGCAGAGGGGTTCCAGGTGCTTGGCACTGTGCCGGTGGATACGGCAGCCAAAATCACGGAGACCCATTTTACCAAGTCCTCCATCTGTGTGATCGGTAATGAGGGCAACGGAATCAGCCAGGGGGTCAAGCAGGTGTGCGACGATCTGGTGACCATTCCCATGAAAGGGCGGGCCGAGAGCCTGAATGCCTCCGTTGCGGCAGCCATTACCATGTGGGAGATGATGCGATGAGCGAGACGGCCTACTGGGTATGGCTCCAATGTGCCCTGGGAGAGGGTGCGGCGGTACAGCCTTTGTTAGAAGAATTCGGCAGCGCCAAGGCGGTGTACGACGCCAACATTATGGAGTGGCGCATGACCCCGGCGCTGACAAAATATCAGGTGCAGCACTTGGAGAGCACGCCTTTGTCCGCTGCGGACAAAGTGCTTTCCACCTGCAAGCAGCAGGGCTGGCAGGTGCTCCCCTATGACCATCCGGATTATCCCCGCCTGCTGCGGGATCTGCCGGACCCGCCGCTGGTGCTGTATGTGGACGGCACCGTGCCGGACTGGAACCGGCAGCTGACCCTGGGCATTGTGGGTACCCGCCAGGCGTCCGCTTATGCGGTGCAGGTGTGCGACATTATGGCTAAGGGCGTGGCAGGCGCCGGAGCCCTTGTGGTCAGCGGCGGCGCGCTGGGAATCGACAGTACCGCCCATAAGGGCGCTATGTTAGCCGGCGGCACCACCGTTGCGGTGCTGGGCTGCGGCCTGGGTACCCGGTATTTGATGCAAAATGAGCCGCTGCGGGCAGAAATTCGTAGCCACGGTGCGCTGGTAACGGAATTTCGACCCTTTACCCCGGCAGGGAAGCACACCTTCCCTTTGCGTAACCGCTTGATCAGCGGTATGAGCGAGGGCTTGCTGGTGGTAGAAGCCGGCAGCCACAGCGGCTCTTTGATCACCGCTCGTTGCGCGCTGGAACAGGGGCGCGATGTGTACGCGGTGCCCGGCTCCGTGTTGTCTACGGACTTTGCCGGCACAAACGATTTAATCAACGACGGCGCTTATGTGGTGACCCAGCCGGTCCAGCTACTTTCCGGTTATGCGGAGCGCTACCACCTGGATCTGGCGGAGAGCGCCCCCGGCAGCCGCTTTCGGAAGAAATAACAGCTCGAGAGAGAAAGGATATAGAACAAATGTCAAAACTGGTTATTGTGGAGTCGCCGGCCAAGGCGAAGAACATTAAGGGCTATTTGGGCAAGGGGTACGATGTGGTGGCCTCTATGGGCCATGTGCGGGATCTGCCCGCCGCCCGGCTGTCTGTGGACATTGCCCATGACTTTGCCCCTAAGTATGCGGTAATCGCCGGCAAGGAGAACTTTGTAAAGGACCTGAAGAAAAAGGCCCAGGCCGCCGATTATGTGTACCTGGCAACGGACCCTGATCGGGAGGGCGAGGCCATCAGCTGGCACCTGGCCACGCTGCTGGGGCTGGATATGAAAGAGAAAAACCGGGTCACCTTTAACGAGATCACCAAGCACGGCGTGCTTACCGGTATGGAGCACCCCCGCGCCATTGATATTGACTTTGTAAATGCCCAGCAGGCCCGGCGGATTTTGGATCGGCTCATCGGCTACAAGCTGTCGCCCTTTATCAGCCAAAAAATCCGACGGGGTTTGTCTGCCGGTCGTGTGCAGTCCGTGGCTCTGCGTCTGGTGGTGGACCGGGAAGAGGAGATCCGTGCTTTTAAGCCGGAGGAATACTGGTCCATTGACGCTAAGTTTACCAACCCGCCGGAGCGCAAGAGCTTTGCCGCCGCCCTGGCCGGCAAGGTGGATGATAAGGCAAAGATCAAGATCACTTCCAAGGAGGAGAGCGATAAGATTCTCTCCGATCTGGAGGGCGCCGAGTACATTGTGCAATCGGTGAAGAAGGGCACCCGCAAGAAGAGCCCCACCCCGCCGTTTATCACCTCCACCTTGCAGCAGGAGGCTTCCCGCCGCCTGTCATTCCAGGCCAAGCGGACCATGAAAGCCGCCCAGGAGCTGTATGAGGGCGTGGAAGTAGCCGGTCACGGCACACTGGGTCTGATCACTTATATGCGTACAGACTCCCTGCGTATCTCCGAGGAGGCACGGGCTGCCGGCAACGCCTTTATTACAGAGACTTACGGCGAGAAGTACCTGCCCAAGAAGCCCCGGTATTTTAAGTCCAAGAGCAATATTCAGGACGGCCACGAGGCTATTCGCCCTACCACCCCCTCCATTACCCCGGAGATGGTGAAGGGCAGCGTTACCACCGACCAGTACAAAATCTACAAGTTGGTGTGGGAACGGTTTATTGCCTCCCTGATGGAGAACTGCCTGCAAGAGACCATGAAAATCGAGATCGTTGCCAACGGCTATGTGTTCAACGCCACCGGCTACACGGTGAAGTTTGACGGCTTTACCGTGCTGTATGAGGAAAAAGGGGACGACGGCAAAACCGAGGGCGCAGCGCCCCTGCCGCCGGTAAAGGCCGGCGACAAGCTGCGGCTCAAGAGTATTCTCGGCAATCAGCACTTTACCCAGCCCCCCGCCCGGTACACGGAGGCGTCCCTGACCAAGGCACTGGAGGAGAACGGCGTGGGTCGTCCCTCCACCTATGTGACCATCACCTCCACCATTGTGGGTCGGGAGTATGTGAAGCGCGAGGGCAAGCAGTTCGTGCCCACAGAGTTGGGTGAGGCAGTGACCAAGCTGCTGGAGGAGCGTATGCCCAACATTGTGGATGTAAAGTACACCTCCAAGATGGAGGCGGATCTGGATAAGATCGACTCCGGTGATCGGGATTATATTGATATGATTCGCCACTATTACGAGGACTTTGAGGCCCCACTGGAAAAGGCAAAGAAGGAAATGCAGGGCGTGAAGATCAAGCTGAAAGAGGAAGAGACGGATGTGGTCTGCGAAAAGTGCGGGCGCAACATGGTCATCAAAGTAGGCCGCTACGGCAAGTTCCTGGCCTGCCCCGGCTACCCGGAGTGTAAGAATACCAAGCCCCTGGTGTTTAAGACCAAGGCCAAGTGCCCGGTGTGCGGCGCCGATGTGATCGAGAAAAAGACCCGTAGGGGCACTTCTTTCTACGGCTGCTCCGCTTATCCCAACTGCAACTTTATGACCTGGGATGTGCCCACCGACGAGGTGTGCCCCCAGTGCGGCAAGTCCCTGTTTAAGAAGCGGGGCAATGTGCTGGTATGCCTGGACGAGAAGTGTGGCTTTAGCAAACCGGCACCTAAGAAGAAAAAAGAACAGGCAGAGGAATAAATGAGATTTACAGTAATCGGTGCAGGCTTAGCCGGTACGGAGGCGGCGTGGCAGATTGCCAATGCTGGCCACCCGGTCACCCTGCTGGAGATGAAACCGGTACAGTATTCACCGGCCCATACATCGCCATTGTTTGCAGAACTGGTGTGCTCCAACTCCTTAAAGGCCGCTCGGCTGGAAAGTGCGGCGGGGCTGCTCAAGGAGGAGATGGCTCGGCTTGGCTCTCTAACGGTGCCCATTGCTCGGCAGTGCGCTGTGCCTGCCGGCGGTGCCCTGGCCGTGGATCGGGAGCAGTTCGCCTCTCGGGTGACGGCGGCGGTGGAGGCGCACCCCAATATCACCGTAGAGCACCGGGTGGTGACGGAAGTACCCCGCGGGGCGGATCAGATCACCGTGGTGGCCAGCGGTCCGCTGACGGCGGACGATCTGGCGTCGGATATTGAGCGGCTTTGCCCCGGTCGGCTGTCCTTTTATGACGCGGCGGCGCCCATTATCACAGCGGAGAGCGTGGACTATACCAAGGTGTTCGGCGCCTCCCGCTACGACCGTGGCGGCGACAGCGACTATTTGAACTGTCCCTTCAATCGGGCGGAATATGAGGCATTTATAAACGCGCTGGTGCATGCCGAGGGTGCAGTGACCCACGATTTTGATGTGTATGAGGGCTGTATGCCCATTGAGAAGTTGGCAAAGCGTGGTGCGGACGCACCCCGGTTCGGTCCCATGAAGCCGGTAGGGCTCATTGACCCGGCTACCGGGCACCGCCCTTGGGCCTGCGTGCAGCTGCGTCGGGAGAACGCCGGCGGCACCTTGTTTAACCTGGTGGGGTTTCAGACCAACCTGAAGTTTCCGGAGCAGCGGCGGGTGTTTCGTATGATTCCCGGACTGGAGCAGGCGGAGATTGTGCGCTACGGCGTGATGCACCGCAATTCCTTTATTGACTCGCCCCGGCTGCTGGGTGCGGATTACGCGCTGCGCAGCCACCCCAACATTTTCTTTGCCGGTCAGATCACCGGCGTGGAGGGGTATATGGAGTCCGCCATGAGCGGCATTTTGGCCGGGCGCAATGCAGTGCGCCGGGCAGAGGGCAAGCCCACCGGCTGCCCGAACGGCCAGACCATGAGCGGTGCTTTGACCCGCTATATCAGCGACGAGAGTGTGAAGCATTTTCAGCCCATGGGCGCCAATTTTGGCATTTTGCCCCCCATGGAGCCGAAAATTCGAGATAAAAAAGAGCGCTATGCGGCTTTGTCTAACCGGGCGCTGGCGGCACTGGACCGCTTTTTGGAGAAATGAGCATGAAGATCATTGTAGACGCATTCGGCGGCGACCACGCACCCTTGGAGATTCTAAAGGGCGCCATGCAGGCGGTGGACGCCTATGATGTGGACATTATCCTCACCGGCAAAGAGGCAGAAATTCGCCGTTGCGCAGCGGAGAATCGCTTGCAGCTGCGACGCACCCGCATTGTGGACGCTCCCCAGGTGATCACCATGGAGGATGACGCCAAGAGCGTGCTGCGCAGCAAGAAAGACTCATCCCTGGGCGTGGCGTTTCAGCTGCTGAAAGCCGGGGAGGGGGACGCGTTGGTCAGCGCCGGCAATACCGGTGCCGTGACCGTAGGCGCTACGCTGATCACCGGGCGGATTAAAGGGGTTAAGCGACCGGCGATTGCCTCGGTTATGCCCTCTGCAAGCAAGCCCTTTTTGATGATGGACTGCGGCGCCAATGCGGAGTGCAAGCCGGAGTTCCTGTGCCAATTTGGGCTGCTTGGTTCCCTGTATATGCAGCATGTGCTCCATGTGAAGAACCCGCGTGTAGCTTTGGCCAATAACGGAACAGAACCCACCAAAGGCACCCCCGTCGTGCGGGCGGCCTATGACCTGATGACTGCCGCACCGTACAATTTTATGGGCAATATCGAGGGTCGCCAAATTCCCTTTGGGGACGCGGATGTGGTGGTGGCCGACGGCTTTACCGGCAACCTGATCTTAAAAACCTACGAGGGTGTGGCCAAGGTGCTGATGAACGAGATGAAGGGCCTGTTCAAGAAGAACGCCTTTACGCTGCTGTCTGCCCTGGGTGTGTCCGGCGGGCTGAAAAATATGAAGACCAAGTTTGACTATAAAGAATACGGCGGCGCCGTAATGCTGGGGGTACAAAAGCCGGTGGTCAAGGCTCACGGCTCCGCAGACGCCCGCACCTTTAAGAATGCCATCAAACAGGCGGTCTGGTTTTTGCAAAACGACCTGATCGGCCATATAGAAACCGCCCTGGCAGCTCCTGCTGCCTCGGCAGAATAAGAGGAAGTTCGGTTATGGAATCTTTGGAACATAAGATTGGATATACCTTTCAGGATCGTAGCCTGTTGCAGGAGGCACTGACCCATTCCAGCTACGCCAACGAGCGCCACGGCCGCGTGCGCTGCAACGAGCGTATGGAGTTTCTGGGGGACGCGGTGCTGTCCATTGTGTCTGCAGAGCTGCTGTACACCCGGTTCCCGGATATGCCGGAGGGTCAACTGTCCAAGCTGCGCTCGGCGCTGGTGTGCACCCAAAGCTTGGCCGGGTTTGCCGCCCAGATTGACCTGGGCAGCTACCTGCGTATGGGCAAGGGTGAGATCCACACCAAGGGCTGGGAGCGCCCCTCCACGCTGGAAAATACCTTTGAGGCGCTGATCGCCGCCATTTATTTAGACGGCGGTATGGAACCGGCCAAGCGGCACATTCTCCGCTTTTTAGTACCGGCGTTGGAGAATCACACCACCGCCTTTAAGGACTACAAGACCACCTTGCAAGAGGTGGTACAGCAGAACCCGGGGGAAAATGTAACCTATGTGCTGGTGGGAGAGAGCGGCCCGGATCACGACAAGCGCTTTCAGGTGCAGGTGCGGCTCAATTCCAATGTGATCGGCTCCGGTGTGGGTCGCAGCAAAAAGGAAGCGGAGCAGGAGGCGGCCAAAGAGGCGCTGCACCTGATGGGTCTATGAGAAAGGGCAATATCAGCATTTTTGTGCCCCATATCGGCTGCCCGTGCCGGTGCTCTTTTTGCGATCAGCGCACCATCAGCGGCCAAACGGCGCCGCCTACGCCGGCAGATGTGCGCGCCGCTTGTGAGAAAGCCTTTGAAAAAGACGGTTTCAGCTATGAAATTGCGTTTTTTGGAGGCTCCTTTACCGCCATTGACCCGGCGTATATGCAGTCCCTGCTGGCTGCCGCCGCACCGTATGTGCAGGCCGGCAAGGCCACAGGCATTCGGGTGTCTACCCGGCCGGATTGCGTAGACGACGCGGTGTTGGCACTGCTAAAATCCTACGGTGTGACTGCTGTGGAACTGGGGTGCCAGAGTATGGATGACCGGGTGCTGACCCGGTGCCGCCGGGGCCACACGGCAGCGGATAGTATTGCCGCCGCCCAGTGCGTGCACCGAGCGGGGCTGGAACTGGGCGTGCAGATGATGACCGGCCTGCCCGGCGATACGGACGATACCGCCTTGGAAACGGCTGGGCAGCTGATCGCCTTGCGACCGGCCACCGTGCGGATTTACCCAACGGTGGTGCTGGCAGGTACGGAGCTGGAACGCCAATACCGCAGCGGGGACTATGTGCCCCAAACGGTGGAGCAGGCGGTGGACCTGTGCAGCCGGCTGGTGCCGCTGTTTACTGAGGCAGGGGTGCGGATCATTCGCCTGGGACTGCACAGCAGCCCGGAGGTGAAAGCCCGGCAGGTGGCTGGTGCCTTTCACGACAGCTTTGGCGAGCTGGTGTATTCCCGTATGTTGCTGCGCCGGGTGTTGGCGTATCCGCCGGGCGCGTACACCGTGACGGTGCACCCCCGGTACTACTCTCGCTTTGTGGGAAATAAAAAACAAAATCTGGATGAACTGGCCGCAAGGCAGTATCAAATCCGGTTGCAAACAGATACCGCCCTGGCGGGCGAAATGAGGATCGAATATGGTATTAAGAACACTTGAAATGCAGGGGTTTAAGTCCTTCCCGGACAAAACGGTGTTGAACTTTGGCAAGGGCATCACCGCCGTGGTAGGACCCAACGGCTCCGGCAAGAGCAATATCTCCGACGCGGTGCGTTGGGTACTGGGCGAGACCAGCACCAAGTCTCTGCGCGGCTCTAAGATGGAGGATGTGATTTTTGGCGGCACCTCCGCCCGCAAGGCACTGGGCTTTGCCCAGGTGCAGCTGACCCTGGACAACAGCGACGGCACCTTAAAGGATCGGGGCGAGATTGTCACCGTCACCCGCCGCTATTACCGCAGCGGCGAGAGTGAGTACAAGATCGACGGCGATCAGGTGCGGCGCAAGGATATTCGCGAGCTGTTTATGGACACGGGCTTGGGCGCCGACGGCTATTCTCTGGTGGGTCAGGGCAAGATCGATTCGATTATTTCTGCCAAGAATGAGGACCGTCGGGAACTGTTTGAAGAGGCGGCGGGAATCTCTCGCTTCCGCCACAAGCGCACAGATGCCCAGCGGCGGCTGGAGCAGGCACAGGAGAATTTGGTGCGCCTGCTGGATATTTTGGGCGAGTTGGAGAGCCGGGTAGGCCCCTTGAAAGTCCAAAGCGAAAAGGCGGCTGCCTTTTTAGACCTGAGTGCGGAAAAGAAAGAACTGGAGATCGGCGTTTGGCTGCAAAAGCTGGACCGCTTTACAGATGAATTGCGGGAGCAGGAGCACCGCATTGACGCTGCCGGTGCCTCTTACCAAATTTGTGAGGCGGATCTGGCAGAGATTGAGAAGAAGATCGAAGAAGCTGCCGCCGGTGCTGCGCAGCTGAATGTGGAGATTGAGGAGCAGCGCCTGGCCTCCCAAAAGCTGGAGGAGGAGGCGCTGCGCAAGGACGCAGAGATTCGGGTACTGGAGACCAATTTGCAGCACCAAACCGAGACCGTGGAGCGCCTGGAACAGGAGATCCGTGATGCGGACCAGACCGGCGCCACCTTAGAGGAACGGCTGGCTCGGCTGCGCCAAACCATTGGGGATAACGATGCTGCCGGAGCGGACAAGCGCCGCCAACTGGAGGAGATCACCCGCCAGAGCCAGGCACTGCTGGACTCCGGCGACAGCAATACAAAAGAGACTACGGAACTGAACCGCAAGCTCAGCGACCTGACCTTGCAGCTGTCTGACGCCAAGGTGCAGGCCTCCGCCGCCGCTTCTTCTATGGAGGAGATTGGGCAGCGCTCCGGCTCCGTGGACGACTTGCTGGCTGCCTGCGGCAAGGAGACCCAGCGAATCCTTGCTCAGCAGCAGGAGAGCCGGGAGAATCTGGCGTTCTTGCAGCAGCGCATTGATGAGAACAGCAATGCGCTGTCCGGCTATCAAATGAAGCTGCAGGGCAAAACCGCCGCAGCGGAGAAAATCAAGTCCAAACTGGACGAGCTGGCCGCCGCCGTGCAGCAAAAGCAGCAGCGCGCCAATCTGCTGTCGGATTTAGAGAAGAATATGGAGGGCTTTTCCGGTGCGGTAAAGGCGGTGATCCGCCAATCCAGAGCCGGTGCGCTGCGGGGGATCCATGGGGTGCTGTCCCAGCTGATCACCGTAGAGGACGCCCATTCCACGGCCATTGAGGTGGCGCTGGGCGCCGCCATGCAGAATATTGTGACGGATAACGAGGCAGATGCCAAGCGCGCCATGCAGTACCTAAAGCAGAACAACGCCGGGCGAGCCACATTCCTGCCCATCAGCAACATTCAGGGCCGCCGGTTAGAGGAGCGGGGGCTGGAGGACTGCTTTGGCTATGTGGCGCTGGCGCCGGAGCTGGTAGATTGCGACCGCCGGTACAGCCAGATCATCTCTAACCTGCTGGGTCGCACGGTGATTGTGGAGGACTTGGACTCTGCCATCGGTATGGCCAAGCAGTACCACAACCGCTTTCGCATAGTGACCTTGGACGGCCAGGTGATGAACCCGGGCGGCTCCATGAGCGGTGGTTCCCGTGCCAAGGGCGCCGGGGTGCTGTCCCGTGCCAATCAGATCGAAGCGCTGCACAGCGAGATCAAGGCCCTGGAGGGGCAGATGCATGATGTGCAAGCAGAGTATAAAATCGCCGTGGAGGAGGCCAACTTTGCCGCTGCCAAGCTGCAAGGTGCCCAGGCGGATATGAAACAGGCCCAGGAGGACCTGATCCGCGCCCAGGGCGACGACAAGTTAATTTGCGAGAAATTGTCTGCCGCCGAGAGCCAGCAGCAGGCCTTGCAGCAGGAAAAAGACAATGCCGCCGATCGTGTGCAGGCCTTGCAGCAGGACCTGGACGCTGCCAATGCTAAGGCCGCCGAGTTTGAAAGTGCCATTGCAGACACCCGCGCCGCCTTGGAGCAGGCAGGCAGCCAGGCAGCCGCCATTACCGCACAGCGAGAAGAGACCCGCCGTCAAACAGAGCAGCTGAACCTGGATCTGGTCACTTTGGCCAAGGACAGCGCCGCTGCCAAAATGAGCATTGAGGATTTGCTGGCCCGGAAGAACAGCGCAGCGGATCGGGTGGCTGCCACCCGGCGAGAGATTGACCAAATCCGCGCCGCCCAAACCGGCTTTGCCGCCCAAACGGAGCAGTTGCAGGCAGAGGCTGGGGAACTGCGGGAGCGTGCAGCCCGAGCGGAAGAGGCGGTACAGCAAAAGATCGCTGCCCGAACGGATGGCGAAAAGACCACCGGCGACCTGCGCGCCGCCGAGCGGGCCAAGAGCCAGGAGCGCCAGCAGCTGTCTGCCGAGTTGGTACGGCTGGAAGAGCGCAAGAACGCTATGCAAAAGGAATATGACGAGCTGGGCGATATGCTCTTTGAGCAGTACGAGCTGACCCGCCGAGAGGCCCAGGCACTGAACATTCAAATTGACAATATGGCCGAGGCCAAAAAGCGCCTGCATGAGATCAAAGTGGCGATCAAAAAGCTGGGCTCCATCAATGTGGGCGCCATTGAGGAATACAAAGAGGTGTCTGAGCGCTACACATTCCTGAAAGAACAGATCGACGATGTGGAGCGCTCCAAGTCAGAGTTGAACAAGATCATTGAGGATCTGACCGCCTCTATGAGCGAGAAGTTCCTGACCCAGTTTCAGAAAATCAACACCGAGTTTGCCGCCTGCTTTACAGACTTTTTCGGCGGGGGCAAGGGCGAGTTGATTTTGGAAGAACCGGACAACTGTTTGGAGTCCGCCATTGAAATTAAAATTCAGCCCCCGGGCAAGTCGGTGCAGAACATTAACCTGTTCTCCGGCGGCGAAAAGTCGCTGGCGGCGCTGGCACTGCTCTTTAGTGTGCTGAAGGTGACTCCCTCTCCGTTTTGTATTTACGACGAGGTGGAGGCGGCGCTGGACGATGTGAATGTGGAGCGTTTTGCTAAGTATATGCGCCGTATGACGGACAAGACCCAGTTTATCAGCATTACCCACCGTCGGGGTACCATGGAAGAGGCGGATGTGCTCTACGGCGTGACCATGCAGGAGAAGGGCGTGTCCAAACTGCTGGAACTGCAAACGGCGGAACTGGCAGCCAAAATGGGATTGGAGGAATAAAGAATGGGTATTTTTTCTAAATTCAGAAAGGGTCTGAAAAAGACCCGCACCGAGGGCATTACCGCCCAGCTGGACGATGTGATGGAGAGCCATCAGGAGATCACGGACGATCTGTACGACGAGCTGGAAGAAGTGCTCATTATGGGCGATGTGGGTATTCCCACTGCCCAGCGAGTGATTCGGGATCTGAAAGCGAAAATTGAGAATGACAAGATCACCAGCGTGCCCCAGGTGCGAGAGACGATGAAGGACATTGTGTCCGGTATCGTGTGGGGCGGCAGCTATCTGTCCCTGCGCACCAAGCCCTCTGTGATTTTGGTTATCGGCGTTAACGGTGTGGGCAAGACCACTACCATCGGCAAGCTGGCTCTGCGGCTGAAAAATCAGGGCCGTAAGGTGATCCTGGGCGCGGCAGACACCTTCCGTGCCGCTGCCATTGAGCAGCTGGAAGTGTGGGCCAAGCGGGCAGATGTGGAACTGATCAAGCACGCCGAGGGGGCGGACCCGGCCTCCGTGGTATTTGACACCATTGCCGCCGGTAAGGCCAGAAGTGCGGATGTGATTATTATTGATACCGCCGGCCGACTGCACAATAAAAAGAACCTGATGGATGAGCTGAACAAAATCAGCCGAGTCATTGAGCGGGAGCTGCCGGGGGCCTCTAAGGAGGTGCTGCTGGTGCTGGACGCCACCACCGGCCAAAATGCCGTGAACCAAGCCAAGGACTTTAAGGATGCAGCGGGCATTACCGGTATTGTGCTCACCAAGTTGGACGGCACCGCCCGTGGCGGCGTGGTGTTGGCCATCAATAACGAGTTGGATGTGCCGGTGAAGTTTGTTGGCGTAGGCGAGCAGATCGACGATTTACAGCCCTTTGACGCAGACGCCTTTGCCGCCGGGCTGTTTGACAAGGCGCCCACAGAGGTGGACGAGGAGGAAATCGCCTCCTTTATCGGCAGCGCCGAAGCGGCAGCGGACGAAAAAGCGGAGAAAGGGTCGCAAAATTAAAATGGAATTTATCTTAGCAAGTAATAATCAAAAGAAGCTGGCAGAGATGCAGCGCATTCTCTCGCCCCTGGGTATTGAGGTGAAAACCGCCGCCATGCTGGGGCTGGAACTGCCGGAAGTGGTGGAGGACGGCAACACCTTTGAGGCCAACGCCGCCTTAAAGGCACGCAGTGCCTGCCGGGTTACCGGTCTGCCGGCCATTGCAGACGATAGCGGTTTGTGCGTGGATTATCTGGACGGTGCGCCGGGCATTTACAGCGCCCGGTTCTCCGGCGGTCACGGGGACGATGAGGCCAACAACGACCTGCTGCTGCAAAAGCTGGAGGGTGTGCCTATGGAGCAGCGCACCGCCTATTATGTGTGCGCCATTTGCTGCGTGTTCCCGGATGGGGAAGAGCTGACGGTGCGTGGCGAATGCCACGGGCACATTGGTTTTGAGCGGGACGGCAACGCCGGGTTCGGCTATGACCCGCTGTTTTTGGTAGAGGGCCGCAGCTTTGGCCGCTATACCGCAGAAGAGAAGGACAAAATCAGCCACAGAGGACGCGCGCTGCGTATCCTGGCGGCAGAATTGGAGAAACGGATATGACAAGTAAAGAACGGGCCGCGTGGCGTGCCAAGGCCAACGGACTGGAGGCCATCTTCCAAATCGGCAAAGAGGGGATCTCTGACAACCTGATCGCCCAGCTGGACGACGCACTGGATGTGCGGGAGTTGATTAAGGTGCGGGTGCATCTGGAGTCTGCCCCCCAGCCGCCCAAGGAATTGGCTCAGGCGCTGGGTGAGGCGCTGGGTGCCAATGTGATCCAGGTGATCGGCGGCATGATCGTGCTGCAACGCCCCATTGATGAAGAAAAGGTTCGCGCAAAGAAAGCTGCCCGCGCCGGAGACAAGAAAGTGAAAAAGAAGAAGGTGCACATTAAAGGTATGCGCCAGCGGCAGCGGGAGAAAGAAGAAAAAAATCCCTACGCCAAGTATGACCGACCCAAGTATTATGGCAGATAAAATGCGCATTGGCATTTACGGCGGGGCGTTTAATCCCATCCATAACGGCCACCTGCATTTGCTGGACACGCTCTATCGTGCTCAAACGCCTTTCGGCGGCCTGGACAAGTTGTTGATTGTGCCCACAGCCAATCCGCCCCATAAGAGCGCCGGGGATTTGATCCCGGCGACGCACCGGATCGCTATGATTCGCTTGGCGGTAGAATCCCTGCCCTGCGCGGACAAAATTGAAATCTCCACCATTGAACTGGAAAGCAGGGAAAAAAGCTATACTTATACCACGCTGGTAAAATTGAAAGAGATCTATCCAAATGGGGAATTCATTTTGTTCATTGGCTCCGATCAGCTTTTTGACTTCCAAAAGTGGTACAGGTATCAGGATATTCTAAAGTTGGCCCGGGTGCGAGCCATTACCCGGCAGGAATGCCAGCGGCAGGCGGTGGCGGATTTTTTGACCCGGAACAAGGACTTGGCCGGGATCAGCGTACTGGTAGCCAAGCCGGTGGTGGTGTCGTCCACCCAAATTCGGCAGCGGGTGGCACAGGGCGAGCGCATTGCCGATCTGGTGCCCGCAGCCGTGGCAGATTATATTCAGGAAAAGGGGCTTTACCGTGGATAAGGCAAAATACAAGCAATATGTGGAGCTGATCCGCAGTCGACTGTCCGACTATCGCTTTTACCACTCTGTCTGTGTGGCAGAGGCGGCGGTGCAGCTGGCAGAGCGCTTTGGCGCCGATGTGGAGCAGGCGTATGTGGCCGGTATTCTGCACGATGTGATGAAAGAGGAGGAGCCGTCTGTGCAGCGGGCATATATAGAAAAAGCCGGCGAACGGATGTCAGACCTTGAAATTCGCATTGGAAAGGTGTATCATCAAATGAGCGGCGCCGCTTATGTGCGCCTGGAACTGGGCATTACGGACCCGGATATTCTCAATGCCATTCGGTATCACACCACCGCGCGCCGGGGTATGAGCCTGCTGGAGCAGATTATTTACCTGGCAGATTTTATCTCTGCCGATCGGCATTATAAAGATGTGGAGACCATGCGCGCCAAGGTGGACGAGGGACTGGAGCCGGGTATGCTCTACGCCCTGACTTATACCATTACGGACCTGGCCCGGCAGGGTCGGCCCATTCACCCGGACACGGTAGACGCCTACAACTGGGTGCTGGAGCGCCGGGGATAATGCAGGCAGCGGCAAGATCGTCTGCTTTTGCCGGTACCTGTATCAAATAGCGAGAAAGGATCTTTTAATGGAAATTTTAGATATTGTAAAAACTGCCGTGCGCGCCATAGACAGCAAGCAGGGGCTGGACACAGAGGTGATCCGCATTACGGATCTGACGGTGTTGGCGGATTATTTCGTCATTGCCACTGCCACCTCTTCCACCCAGCTGCGGGCCATGGGCGACGAGGTGGAGTATAAGTTAAGCCAGGCGGGCGTAGAGCCCCACCACGTGGAGGGCAAGGCCACCGGCTGGTTGTGCCTGGACTACGGCACGGTGGTCATTCACCTGCTGGAGCGCAAGCAGCGGGATTACTACCAGCTGGAGCGTCTGTGGGGCGACGGCGAAAAACAGGATGTTACAAGTTTATTGGAGGCAGAATAATGGAGTATAATTTTAAGCAGATCGAAAAGAAGTGGCAAGACTATTGGTATGCCAACAACACCTTTGCAGCCAAGCAGGATTTTTCCCTGCCCAAGTATTACTGCCTGGTGGAGTTCCCGTACCCCTCTGGCCAGGGCCTGCATGTGGGTCATCCCCGCTCTTACACGGCGCTGGATATTGTGGCCCGTAAAAAGCGTTTGCAGGGCTACAATGTGTTGTACCCCATGGGCTGGGACGCCTTTGGCCTGCCTACCGAGAACTACGCCATTAAGAACCACATTCACCCGGAGATTGTGACCAAGAACAACATTGCACACTTTAAGCAGCAGCTCCAGTCTCTGGGCTTTAGCTTTGACTGGACTCGGGAGATCAATACCACCGATCCGGAATACTACAAGTGGACCCAGTGGATCTTCCTCCAAATGTTCAAAAAGGGCCTGGCTTACAAGAAGGAAATGGCCGTGAACTGGTGCACCTCCTGTAAGTGCGTGCTGGCCAACGAAGAAGTGGTCAACGGCGTGTGCGAGCGTTGCGGCAGCGAGGTAATCCGCAAGAACCAGAGCCAGTGGATGCTGAAGATCACTGCCTATGCCCAGCGGCTGGTGGATGATTTGGACGACCTGGACTTTATTGATCGGGTCAAAGTGCAGCAGAAGAACTGGATCGGCCGTTCCACCGGTGCAGAGGTGGACTTTGGCACCACGACGGGCGACACCCTGACCGTGTACACCACCCGGCCGGACACCTTGTTCGGCGCCACTTATATGGTTATTTCTCCTGAGCACCCGCTGATTGAAAAGTGGGCGGACAAGCTGGAGAACCTGGACGCAGTGCGTGCCTATCAGCGGGAGGCGGCGCACAAGTCCGACTTTGAGCGCACCGAGATGAATAAGGATAAGACCGGCGTGCGCCTGCAAGGCGTGATGGGCATCAACCCGGTCAACGATACGGAAATCCCGATCTTTATTTCCGACTATGTGCTGACCTCTTACGGCACCGGCGCCATTATGGCTGTGCCGGCCCACGATACCCGCGACTGGGAATTTGCCAAGAAGTTTGACCTGCCCATTATTGAAGTGGTTGCAGGCGGCGATGTGGAGAAAGAGGCGTTCACCGACTGTGCCACCGGCACCATGGTCAACTCCGACTTCCTCACCGGCCTAAGCGTGGAAGAAGCCAAGAAGAAGATCGTTGAATGGCTGACCGCAGAGGGTAAGGGTCATGAGAAAGTGAACTTCAAGCTGCGTGACTGGGTATTCAGCCGCCAGCGTTACTGGGGTGAGCCTATCCCCATCGTCAAATGCGACAAGTGCGGCTATGTGCCGCTGCCGGAGAGCGAGCTGCCTTTGCGCCTGCCTATGGTAGACAGCTATGAGCCTACGGACACCGGCGAAAGCCCCTTGGCTAAAATGACCGACTGGGTGAACACCACCTGTCCCTGCTGTGGCGGTCCGGCTAAGCGAGAGACGGATACCATGCCCCAGTGGGCCGGCTCCAGCTGGTACTTCCTGCGCTATATGGATCCCCACAATCCGGATGCTCTGGCATCGCCGGAAGCCCTGAATTACTGGGCGCCGGTGGACTGGTACAACGGCGGTATGGAGCACACCACCCTGCATTTGCTGTACTCCCGTTTCTGGCACAAGTTCCTGTATGACATTGGCGTGGTGCCTACCAAGGAGCCGTATCAAAAGCGTACCTCCCACGGTATGATCCTGGGTCAAAACGGCGAGAAGATGAGCAAGTCCCGCGGCAATGTGGTCAACCCGGACGAGATCGTGGATCAGTACGGTGCAGACACCATGCGCCTTTATGAGATGTTCATTGGCGATTTTGAAAAGGCTGCTCCATGGAACAGCGACTCCATTAAGGGCTGCAAGCGCTTTTTGGAGCGGTACTGGAACCTGCAAACCATGGTCACTCCGGAGGAGACTTGCAGCAATGATCTGGAGACCCTGATGCACCAGACCATTCAAAAGGTGACGGAGGATATTGACCAGCTGAAGTGCAATACCGCCATTGCGGCGCTGATGACGCTCTTGAACAAAGTGTACGACAAGGGCAGCATCACCCGCGGCGAGCTGCGCACGCTGACCGTTTTGCTGAACCCCTTTGCCCCCCATGTAACGGAAGAAATGTGGGAAGTGGAGCAGTTCGGCGGTATGGTGCACGAGGCACAGTGGCCTGCATTTGACCCGGCCAAGACCAAGGAGGACACGGTGGAGATCGTGCTTCAGGTACTGGGCAAGGTGCGCTCCCGTATGACCATCAGCGCGGATATGCCCAAGGAGGAAGTGCTGGCCGCCGCCAAGGCAGACAGCAAGATCGCCGCACTGCTGGAGGGCAAGACCATTAAGAAAGAGATCTATGTGCCCGGCAAGCTGGTGAACTTTGTTGCCATCTAACGGCAATTACACGTTGTAATAAATCACAGACTTTGGACGACCTCGGCAGTGCAGAACTGCCCCGGTCGTCCTGTATTTTTTGCCGAATTTGACCGAAAAGGGGATTTGTGCTATACTATTCTGCAGATTTTTACAGGATGTGAGTGTGTGAAGAAAATACTAAGCGTATTTTTGGCCGCTTTATTTGTGATCTGTACTGCGTTTGCCGTGCCTGTGACCGCCTCTGCCGCCGCCCGGCAGCATGTGGAGGGCGCGCTGGAGACCTTGCAGACCAAGAACGGTTATATTCCCGGCAAGTCTGCCAAGGTGGTGGGTAACTGCTTTGGCTTTGTGTCCGCCGTGTGCAAAGAGTTGTACGGCGTGACCTACTATAATGAGCAAATGCGCGGCTCCTATCGCTATAATCATACGGGAAATTATTATACCGTGGCCAGCAAGACCTTTTCTGCCGCCACCACTTCTGCCAAGCAAAAGACGGTGGCCCGGCAAGTGATGGATTTTATTTTGGACAATGCGGCCGCCGGTGACGTGATCTCTTACGGCTGTGCCAACGACAGCACCCGCCACATGCATACCGCCATGGTACAGCATGTAGACACAGAGAAAATTCTCCTTTACCATTCCAACTACGCCAGTGGCAATTACACCCCTGCCGCCTGCCATGTGGACACCGTGTACTGGGACAGCTTTTTGGACAGTCCCAACACCAATATCAAGGAGAAAGACGGCGATGTGACCTCGCTGAATAAATTTTTCGGTGCGCCCATGAGTTGCGGCAACGGTATGGGTCTGTCCTTAAACCGTTACAGCAAGCTGACCGGCAAGTATTATTTGGACGAGAGCACCTTGGCGGCGCCGACCATTTCCACCGAGCGGAAAAGCTGCACCTCCATTCGCTACACCTGGGGCGTAGTGGACGGTGCGGAGAGCTATACATATTCCGTAACGGACACCAAGGGTAAGAAGGTGGTTAAATCCCACACCACCAGCGAAACGGCTGCCACGGTTACCGGCCTGACCACCGGAGAGAAGTACACCTTTACTCTGGCTGCCAATGCCACAGACCGCAGCGGTCAAAGCGCCAGCAAAACCATCACCTGCCTGCCGCCGGCTCCGTCTAAGCCACGGGTCAGCGCCGGAGACGAGGGCGTGGCTGTCAGCTGGACCACCCGTGCCGATGTGGACGGTTATCAGGTGTTTCGCAGCACTGGAAAGAACGGCACCTTTGACCTGATTGCCACAGTGACGGATCCTGCACAGAATACTTATGTAGACGATGAGATCCAGGTGAATACCACCTATTATTATAAAGTGCGTCGTTATGTGTATACCGAGGACGGCAATGCTGCTTATTCCAATCGCTCAACTGTCACGGATGGCGTAGGCTTGCAGCTGGGTGTGCCCGGCAATATCACCACCACCCGCACCGGCACCACTGCCATTCGGATGAACTGGAGGCCCACGGAGCACGCGGTGCGCTACACCGTTGCCTATCGGTTAAAGGGCGGCAGAAAGTGGACTTATTTCAGCACCACCGCCTGCAACTATACCTTTAAGAATTTGAAGGTCAAGAGCACCTATCAGTTCCGGGTACAGGCCGTCAGCCCCTTTGGCGCCGGGACATTCAGTGCCACGGTGTCCAAGCAAGCGTTGCCCCCAACCCCCGGCAGTGTGAAAGTGCAGCGGATCAGCGCCAAGTCCGCCAAGGTCAGCTGGAGCAAGTCCCAGGGCTTTACCGGCTATTACATTCTCCGTTCCACGGACAAGAAATTTAAGAAGAATGTAAAGAAGATCACTGTGAAGAGCAACAAGGCGCTGAGCTATACAGACAAATCCGTGAAAAAGGGTACCCGCTATTATTACAAGGTCTGTCGCTATACCGGCAAGACCGGCGGCAGCTATTCCAAGACAGTCAGCGTAAAAATCTGATTTTGCGGCAAAAAAGGCGGTGAGACATGGCCTTTTTGTAAGTATTTAGACATTTTTTGATATTATGCTTGACAATCCGTCGGTTATTGTTTATAATCTTTGCGGATATGAAAAGAGTATTCAAATACCCCTGCCAAACAGGTCGGAGGGAGGGAATTTAATGAGCCAGGTTAGAGTTAAAGAGAACGAATCTCTTGACAGCGCACTGCGTCGCTTTAAGCGTCAGACTTCTCGTGACGGTATCATCCAGGAAGTCCGCAAAAGAGAGCATTATGAGAAGCCCTCTGTTGCCCGCAAAAAGAAGAGCGAGGCTGCTCGTAAAAGAAAGTACAAATAAGTTACATATTATTTGTGGGAGCGTGTCGTTACGCTCCCGTTTCTTTTTTACGGAGGTAAGAAAATGAAAAAAATTCTTGTGATGAACGGCCCCAATTTGAACTTGACCGGTATTCGCAAAAAGAATGTGTACGGCGCCGAGACCCTGGAGGATATTAACCGGGAGCTGGCCGCTTATGGCGAGGGCAAGGGCGTGCAGGTGGATTTTTACCAGAGCAACCACGAGGGCGCGCTGATTGACAAGATCCATGCCAGCCGCACCGACTATGACGGCGTGGTGCTCAATGCGGGCGCTTACACCCATTATTCTTATGCCATGCGGGACGCGATTGAGGCAGTGCAGGACTTTACCCCTTATGTGGAGGTGCACATGAGCGATATTCACCAGCGTGAGGATTTTCGCCGGATTTCCGTGCTGACCCCGGTGTGCGTGAAGCAAATTTGCGGTTTTGGCAAAGACAGTTACAAAATGGGTATTGATTTATTATTGGAAATACTGTAAAATATCTTTGTTATGTATTACAGATTACTTTTGGAGGTAAACTTATATGGTATCAGCAGGTGATTTCAGAAACGGCGTAACCTTTGAAGAGGACGGCAATGTGCTCCAGGTTGTGGAGTTCCAGCATGTAAAGCCCGGTAAAGGCGCCGCTTTTGTTCGTACAAAGGTAAAGAATGTGATTACCGGTTCCGTGGTGGAGAAGAGTTACAACCCCACCGCCAAGTTCCCCACCGCTTACATTGAGCGCAAGGAAATGGTATATTCCTACAACGACGACGGCCTGTATTATTTTATGGACCAGGAGACTTTTGATATGGTGCCGGTGAACGGTTCCGATCTGTCCGATAACTTCAAGTTCGTAAAGGAGAACGACATTTGCCGTATCCTGTCCTACAAGGGCAAGGTGTTCGGTGTGGAGCCGCCCACCTTTGTGGTACTGGAGGTTACCAAGACCGAGCCGGGCATTAAGGGCAACACTGCCACCAACACTTTGAAGCCCGCTACCGTAGAAACCGGCGCGGAGATCCGCGTGCCGCTGTTTATTAACGAGGGCGACAAAATCCGCGTAGATACCCGCACCTGCGAGTATATGGAAAGAGCATAAACCCCAATAACAATATTTTGTAAAGGAGATCGCACGATGGATACAACGGAGAGCCTGGGCTACCTGAAGGGCCTGCTGGACGGCATGGACTTGGATGAGTCCAAAAAAGAGACCAAGATTTACAAAGCCATGATCGGCGTACTGGAGAACTTGGCAGAAGATGTGAACGACCTGACCGACGGCGTAGAGATGATGGCAGATCAGCTGGACGCTGTGGACGAGGATCTGGGCGATGTGGAGGAGTACCTCTACGGTGACGAGGACGACGAGGACTGCGACTGCGGTTGCTGCGATGACGACGAGGACGAGTGCCAGGAGTTTGAGATCGAGTGCCCCGCTTGCCACGAGACCTTTGTGGTAGATGAGGACACCGTGCTGGACGGCTCTATGGAGTGCCCCGCCTGCGGCGAGACCCTGGAGTTTGAGGTCAGCTGTGAGGACGACGAAGACGAGGACGCCGATCAGGACTGATCTAAGCAGAAAAAACGGACCCGAAGCGGTTTTGCCGCCTTGGGTCCTTGTTTTTTGGTATCATTTTGTGAAAATAAGCCCTGCCGCTTGGCAGGGCATTTGTTTTATCCGTGTACATGCACGGTAAAATTCTTATGGCAATGGGGGCAGTTGACGGTGTGCTTGCCTTTCTTGCGGGGCAAGCGCAGCACCGCTTTGCAACCGGGACATTTCTTAAACACATGGGTTTTGCGGAACGCCCATTTGTCTCGCAGCAGACGGCCCTCTCGCCGTATGGGGGCGGTTAGTGCCAGCCAGCGGGCGTTCTCGCGCTGCCGAGCGGCAATGTTGCGTGAGAAGGAACGGAAAATGGCATAGATCAGCACCGCCAGGGAGAGCACCCACAGTACGGTATAGACCGGGCGAGACACCCGGGCCAAGGCACTGCCCGTTACCACCAAAATCAGGTAGATGACCAGAAGGGCTTTATACAGGGCGTCTATGCCGTAGCGACCGATCATGCTCTGCTGCATTTTATAGCCCATTTGCTTGAGTTTTTCTTTCATAAACCGGATTGTCCTTTCAAACTTTTTACAGTTATGCGCCGGCAGCGGAACCGTGGGCCTGACCAAAGGCGCTGTTGCCGTTTTGACCGTTGCTGTAACCATATTGACCGTTTTCGCTTTGGTCGTCGTTTTGGTCATTGCTTTGGTTGCCGTCTGCGCTTTGGCTGTAACTGTACGCATTGCCTGGCGATACATCGTAGTGCTGGTATTGAGTGCTCCAACTCACCAAGGAGGTGATTCCCAAAATCACCAGGCGGATGATAAAGATCGCCAGCGCTATGCGCAGAATGGTCAGCAGGCAGCCCCCTTGCCGGCGCACAGGGCGGCTTTGCGGCCGATGGGTGCCGGTGTTGCCTGCGCCGGCGGTGTAGGCGGAGAAGTCAACGAACGAGAATGGGTCAAAACCGAAGCCCATAGGGTTGATCCCCTGGCGAATGCTGTTGTAGGCGCTTTGGTAATTGGCGTTATTTGGCTCTCGGTTCACGGCAATGCGAATGTTTGCCATAGCCTTTTCCTGATCGCCGTAGCCCATATAGGCCAAAGCGGCCAGATAGTACCAGCGGGTATCGCTCTTGTCCATATTGCCCAGCAGGTTAATGGCCTGCGCATATTGACCGTGGTTGATAAAGTTCACCACGGCGGTATAGTAATCGCTGCCGGTGTCTGCCCTGCGGCGACTGCCGGTAGAAGTGCTGTCGGCGGTGTTGCCGTTCTTAATGGCGTCAAAGGCGGCGTTTACCTCTGCCATCTTGGCCTCGGCCACACGATCCCCCGGGTTTAGATCCGGGTGGTATTTTTTGGCCAGGCGTTTGTAGGCTTGGGTGCATTCCGCCAAATCGGCACCGTTGGGCACGCCCAGCACCTGATAAGGATTTTGTGTCATACTGCCTCGCTTATTTTCTTAGATTGCTTCTACTATACCACGGATTTTTGACGAATTTGTGACCAAATGAAGAAGAAAATCCCCCCACTTGTAAAGGATTTGTAAACCCGCATGGAAAAAGGGATTGTTTTTGCCCGGTTTGTCTTGTATTTGGGACCAAAATTTGGTAAACTGGGGGTGTAAATTACAGAAAAGGGGTTTTTCTATGTTCAGTCCGATTTTGCTGACCATCGGTGACAACATAGACAAGGCGTTTTATGCCTTCGATCTGTGGGTGTTTCGGTTCTTCGGCTCCATGCAGTGCGGGTTTTTGACCGGCGTTGCCAAGTTCTTTACCGCCTTTGGGGACGAGAATTTCACCATTCCCATTGTGGTGCTGTCTGTGGTACTGTGCTTTTTTAAGCGCACCCGCAAGTATGGCTTTTCCATTTTATTTGCCGTGATCATCGGTACGCTGATTACCAATGTGATCGCCAAGCCAATGGTGCTGCGGATCAGACCGTACAACACTTTGCAGCACAACGCAGATTACTGGTCCTGGTATATCGGCGCCGGGGCGCTGAGCGAGAGCGATTACAGCTTTCCCTCCGGCCACACCACCTCTGCCGTAGAGGTAGCTACCGCGCTGTTCCTGTGCTTTAAGAGCGATAAAAAGAAAATTGCCTGGTTGTTCCCCTGTGTGGCTGTGTGCACCATGGGCTCCCGTGTGTACTTGATGGTACATTACGCCACCGATGTGCTGGGCGGTCTGCTGGTGGGCGTGATCGCCGCCGTTTTGGGCTACCTGCTGATGAAGCTGGTGATGAAGATCAAGGGCCTGGAGAAAGTGGATGCTGCCAAGCTGTTCAAAAAGGTGCCCGGCAAGGTGGGTTTTGCCTGCATCGGTGTGGCGGTTCTTGGTATTTTCCTGTATGCGTTTATTCCCTCCCTCAGCGAAGGGGGTGCGGACACCCAGCGTTGCGCCTATGTAGGGGACTACAAGTGCTACAACGCCGCCAAGGTGGACGATGAGAAGTATCCGCCTATTGGCGGCAAGGAATACTGTAAGATTCACTGGAAAGCGCTGTCCGGCGTAAAGGAGTAAAGCCATGCCTTTTATTGAAGTAAAGACCACAGAGAATTTGTCCGCTGTGGCAGCGGAGTTGAAAAGTGCATTGGGCGACGCCATTACCGCCATTCCCGGCAAAAGCGAAAGTTGGCTGATGGTGAACCTGGTAGGTGAACAAAAAATGTACTTCCAGGGCAGTGACGCGCCCTGCGCCCTGTTCTCTGTGTCCATTTTCGGTACGGCAACGGACGACGCCTACGATGACCTGACCCGCCGGCTGTGTGCCATTGCTCAGCAGTATTTGCAAGTGCCGCCGGCGCGTACCTATGTGCGCTACCGAGAGGTGGATCACTGGGGCTACAACAACTTTAATTTCTGAGCATGAAGCGCTGCGGGCAACTGCGGCGCTTTTGTTCGGATAAATTTGTGTTAAATCTCATAAGATTTCTGTACAAGAAGCTGCGGGTCTGTTACAATAGAAAAAACGATAGGGGAGGCAATACAGTATATGGATTTGATTATTGAAATACTCAAGGCCATTGTGTTGGGTGTTGTAGAGGGCATTACCGAGTGGTTGCCTATCAGCTCCACCGGCCACATGGTCCTGGTGGACGAATTTTTGCACCTGAATGTGACACCTCAGTTCAAGGAGATGTTCCTGGTGGTGATCCAGCTGGGCGCCATTTTGGCCGTCGTGGTGCTGTACTGGCACAAGCTGTGGCCTTTTGGTATAGAAAACAAGCGCATTGTGCCCAAGAAAGACATTTGGCAAATGTGGTTCAAGGTGTTGGTCAGCTGCGTGCCGGCTGCCGTAGTGGGCGTACTCTTTGATGATAAGCTGAATGCGCTGTTTTACAACTGGCAGACTGTGGCAATTATGCTCATTCTCTTTGGTATCTTCTTTTTGGTGGTGGAAACCTGGAACAAAGGCAAAACCGCCAAGATCCATTCCATTGGCGAGTTGACTTATACTTCTGCGCTGATCATTGGTGCTTTTCAGTTGATTGCAGCTGTGTTCCCGGGCACTTCCCGCAGCGGCGCTACCATTTTGGGCGCCATCCTCATTGGCGTGTCCCGCACGGTGGCGGCAGAGTACACTTTCTTTCTGGCGGTGCCGGTGATGTTCGGCGCCAGTGCGCTGAAGCTGGTCAAGTTCGGCTTCCACTTTACCTCTGCCGAGGCCATCTTGCTGGCCGTGGGTATGATTGTGGCTTTTGTAGTATCCATTTTGACCATCAAGTTCCTGATGGGGTATATTAAAAAGCACGACTTTAAGGCTTTTGGCTGGTATCGAATTGTTTTAGGTGCAGCTGTGATCTTATACTTTGTACTGGCGCGGTAATCACGCTCTTCGCCGCAGGTGAAAACCTGCGGCTCAGACCGTCGATAAAGCGGCTAAACCGCGCCGGTTATAAAGAATGAAGCAGAGGTTTCGTAGGGCAGGGGCTTGCTCCTGAGTGAATTGCACGCAGTGCAAGAGACACGAGGCTCCAAATGCGTCAGCATTTGGGACGATTTGGAAAAATGGCTTGAACATTGAGTTCAAGCCATTTTTGGCGCTTTTCGTCTTTTGTTCGGGAGCAGTACGGTGTACGGCACCCGCTCACAAAATACGAAATTTATCTCACTTTCTCGAAGTCTGCCAGCGTGCAGAAATTTGTAATTAAATTTTTTCTGCACGCTGTGCCGCAGGTGAAAACCTGCGGCTTTTTTGTGCTCTGCGGTGGCAATTCCTGCGGAAATATGCTATACTGAAGGATGAAATTCAGAGACTTTGGAGCAAGGTATGGCAGAAGCGTATGAGAATTTGGCCGGTCGGGTGGAGGAGATCGTTTACCGCAACCCGGACAACGGCTATACCGTACTGCAACTGAATACAGGCGAGGCCAACGGGGACGGCGAGACCGTGGCCGGTGAAATGCCCCCCATTAGCGAGGGGGAGGAGGCGGTGTTCCGCGGTCAGTGGACCATGCACCCTCGCTTTGGCCGCCAATTTAAGGCGGTACAGGTAACGGTAACCCTGCCTAAGGATGCCTCCGGCATTTTGCAATACCTGACCGGCGGGATTATTAAGGGCATCGGACCCTCTACGGCCACTAAGATTGTAGAGGCTTTTGGCGCCGAAAGCTTGCAGGTGATCGAGAAGGAACCGGAGCGACTGGCAGAGCTAAAGGGCATCAGCCGCAGTATGGCCAAGAAAATCAGCCGGGAGTACAAAAATCAGTTTGCCTCTCGCCAGGCGCTGGAAGCGCTGGCCGGGATGGGCTTTACACAGGGAGAGGCGTTTAAGGCTTTTTCCTTTTTTGGGCCGGAAGCACCGGAGATCCTGGCGGAGAACCCCTATGCCTTTGTGATCACCGGCAACGATCAGGGCATTCCCTTTGAGCGGGCCCAGGAGATCGCAGAGGAGCTGCCCCAGGCGCCGGACCCATCCTATCGGGATCAGGCAGCGGTGATCTATGTGGTGCAGTATAATTTGAAGAACGGCCATACCTGCCTTCCCCGACGCAAGGTGATCCAGACAGCGGTGACCGGGTTGGATATGACCGAGGAACGGGCAGAGATGGCGTTGGACAACGCCTTGGAGGCACGCCAATTGGTGCAAGAACAGATGGACGGACAGCCGTTTTTGTTTTTGCCCCATATTTATGAGGCGGAGCAGGGGATTGGACAGCGGATCCGAGTGATGACCCAGTACCCGCCCCGGGAGTGCGAGATCTTCACTTCCGAGATCCTGGCCTATGAGGGCGCTAATGGCATTGAGCTGGACGAGAAGCAGCGCCGAGCCATTGAAATCGCTACCCAAAAGGGTCTGCTGATTTTGACCGGCGGCCCGGGTACCGGCAAGACCACAACCGTAAAAGGCATTATTGCCATGATGAAGAACCGGGGGCTGCGGGTGGCGCTGGCGGCGCCTACCGGTCGGGCTGCCCAGCGCATGACGGAGCTCACCGGCAGCGAGGCCAAGACCATTCACCGCCTGCTGGAGACCGAGCGACGGGATGGGGAGCCGGAGCCGACCTTTGTTCATAATTTGCGAAATCCGCTGGATTTGGACGCAGTGATCGTGGATGAGCTTTCCATGGTAGATGTGCTGCTCTTTTCCGCACTCTTAGACGCGCTGCCGCTACATTGTCGCCTGATTTTGGTAGGCGATGTGGATCAGCTGCCGCCGGTAGGGGCAGGCAATGTGCTGTCCGATTTGATCGCCGGTGGACGGATCGATGTGATCAGCCTGGATAAAGTGTTTCGCCAGGCGCAGAAAAGCCGTATCGTCACTAACGCACACCGGGTGGTGGCCGGTAAAATGCCGGAGTTGGACTGCAATACCCCGGACTCGGACTTCTTTTTCTTAAATACAGCGTCCGTTTATGCAGTGCCTCGCAAGGTGGTGGAACTGGTGACCCGGCGCATTCCTGCCGGTTACGGAATGGACAGCATAAAGGATATTCAGGTGCTGTGCCCCTCTCGCAAAGGGGCTGCCGGTACCGCATACTTAAATGCCCAATTGCAGGCGGCGTTGAACCCGCCGGACAAGCATAAGGCGGAGCTGGTGACGATGGGTCGCACGCTGCGGGAGGGCGACCGGGTAATGCAGATCAAAAACAACTATGATGTGCCCTGGTTTAAGAAAAACGGCGACAGCGGTGCCGGGGTGTTTAACGGCGATATTGGTATTCTTACCCGCATAGATCGGGGACAGGATATTCTGAATGTGCGGTTTGACGACCGGGAGGCCATGTATTCCCTGCAAAATGCGGACCAGCTGGATCTGGCCTACGCCATGACTGTGCATAAGAGCCAGGGCTCGGAGTTCTCCGCCGTGGTGATGCCCACCATCGGTGCATCGCCCAAACTGTGCTATCGCAATTTGTTTTATACCGCCCTGACCCGTGCCAAGTCCCTGCTGATCCTGGTGGGTACGCGGGAGAGCATACAGGCCATGGTGGAGAATGATAAAAAAATGCTGCGGTACAGCGGGCTTGTTCATTTTTTATCTGTTGACAACGACGGTGGGATACAGTAGCATATAGAAAAGCGATTTTTGTTTAGGACGGATGTTTATGTTTGGATATGATTTGGGCATTGATCTGGGTACCACCAATATTGTCATTGGAGTACCCGGTAAGGGCATACGGCTGGATGAGCCGGCCTATGTGGCTTATGATGAGGAAAAAGAGAAGGTGCTGTACGCCGGTAAGCGCGCCTATTTCTTAGAGGGGCGCGAGCCGGAGGGCCTGCGTGTGGAGCGGCCCATTCTCTCCGGCGTGGTGGGTCACTATGAGCTGGCCCAGCAGATGATGCGCCATTTTATCAATAAAGTGATCGGCAACAGCCTGTTTAAGCCTCGTGTGGTGGTGTCTGTGCCGGCCATGCACACGGATGTGGAGAAGCGCACCATTGTGTCCGTGATGATCCACGCCGGTGCCCGTTCCGTGTGCCTGGTGGGGGAACCTTTGTGCGCTGCCTTTGGTGCCGGGATCGACCCCATGCAGCCCTCCGGCGCCTTTGTGATTGACCTGGGTGGCGGCACGGTGGACATGGCTGTGATCAGCCAGGGTGCCATGAGCCAGTCCGAGTCCCTGAAAGTCGGGGGCAACGACCTGGATGCGGAGATTGTCAAGTTCCTGCGAGAGGCGCACAATGTGGCTGTTGGCCTGCGCACCGCAGAGGAGATCAAGCGCACGGTGGCCTGTGCTCTGCCCAGAGAGGAAGATGTAACCACCTATGCGAAGGGGCAGGACCTGCTTACCGGTTTGCCTCGGGAGGTGGAGATCAGCGGCAACGCTCTGTATTTGGCGCTGCAACCGTATTTTGAGACGGTGGCGGAGCACGCCGGGGCGTTGTTTGAGCGCACCTCACCCCAGTTGGTAACAGACATCGGCAATACCGGCGTATTGCTTACCGGCGGCGGTGCCAATATTTGCAATATGGATCGTCTGTTTTCGGACGCACTGGGCGGCGTGCCGGTGCGTAAGGCCACGGACGAAATGCACTGCGTGGCCAAGGGCTGCGTGGTGGCGCTGGAAAAAATGCATCTTTTGGATCAGTACGGCTATCGGTATCAGACCAAAGAAGATGCCCATATTCGCTGATGGTTCGGTTTGCCAAGTGGCACCCATTGGTGCAGTTCTGTTTCTTTTTGTGCGTATTGCTGCTCACTTGCCTGAGCCGACACCCGGTGCCGGTGGCGTTGTCTCTACTGGGTGCGGCGGTGTACCTGCTGCTGACAGACGGCCGCCGCAGTCTGCGCAGCCTTTTGTGCGTGCCGGTGCTGGTGGCGCTGGTGGGCGGCTTTAACTTTTTGTTTGCCCACTGGGGCGTTACGGTCCTCTTTAGCCGGGGCGACACCCAGTTTACTTTGGAAAGCCTGATTTACGGCTGCTTCCAGGGGGGCATATTCGCCGGGGTGGTGCTGTGGCTGGCGGTGTTCGGCCGCGTACTGGGCAGCGATCGGCTGCTGGCGGTTACCGGCCGAGCGGCGCCCCGCTTTTCTCTTTTGTTTTCTATGACTTTAGGGTGTATTGCCCGCTTTCGGGAGAATGCACGGCAAATCCGCCTGGCTCGTGCCGGTGCGGGACTGGCAAAAGAAAAGCCCTTGCACGAGGCACTGGATCAGTTTTCTACGCTGGTCACTTTGTCCCTGGAGGGGAGTATGACCACGGCGGACGCTATGCGCGCCCGGGGCTACGGAAAGGGGCGTCGTCGGGTGTACGATCCGTTTACATTCGGTGTGGCGGACGGCGTAGAGCTGGCCGTGGTGCTCCTGCTGAGTATCACGGTGCTGGCGGTGGCGCTCACCGGCGGCCTTACTTTTTATTTCGACCCGCAGCTGGAGTGGGTCACCCTGTCTCCCTTAGGGGCGGCGGCAGCGGGCTTGCTTTGTTTTTGCCCGACGATCTCAAATGTAGGGGAGGCACTGCAATGGCGGCGATTGAAGCGGAAAAACTGAATTTCACTTACCCGGACGCCGACAGAGCGGCACTTTCCGATGTAACCTTTTCCATTCCGTCCGGCGGCTTTTATTTGCTGATGGGGCCCTCCGGCAGCGGCAAGAGCACTTTGCTGCGGCTGCTGCAAGGGGAGATTGCGCCGCACGGTGCTTTGCGCGGGCAGCTCCACTGTGACAGCCCGGCAGGTTTCGTTTTTCAAAATCCACAGGACAGTTTAGTCACGGACAGTGTGCAGCGGGAGCTGGCGTTCTCACCGGAGCATGCCGGGCTGGACGGTGCTGCCGTAGCGCGGCGGGTGGGGGAGTGTGCCGCATTCTTCCATTTGGAGTCGCTGATGGAGCGCACCACGGCCTCTTTGTCCGGTGGGGAACAGCAACTGCTGTCCCTGGCGGCAGCTATGACCGGCTCGCCTCGTGTGCTTTTGCTGGACGAGCCTTGTGCGGCGCTGGATCCGGCGGCGGAAGAAAAATTTTTGCAGGTGCTGCTGCGGCTGAACCGCGAGTTGGGTGTAACGGTGCTGATGAGTACCCATACCCCCGGCGCAGCTTTGGCACAGGCGGACGGCGTGCTGTTGCTCCGTGCCGGGCGCTGCACCTGTTATGATGATCCCCATGCCTTTGCTCGTGCCTTGCGGCAAAGCGGCGACCCCATGTTGCAGGCGCTGCCGGTGGGGGCAATCCTGTTTGACGAAGTACCACTGACGGTGCGGGAGGCCCAGCCCTTGGCCGCCCATCTGCGGTGCAAGCCTGCGCCTGCGCCCCAACCTGCAGGTAAGTCGGTATTGACCTTAAAAGAGATTTGCTTTGCTTATGAGAAAAAGAGCGCTGATGTACTCTTTCGCCTGTCTCTTACCTTAACGGCAGGCAAGTGCTATGGTATTGTAGGCGCCAACGGCAGCGGCAAGAGCACCCTGCTGGGGGTGATGGCCGGTGTGTTGAAGCCCTACGCAGGCAAGGTGCAGCGCCCGGTGCCCACGGCCTTGCTGCCCCAAACGGTGCAGTATCTGTTTACCCGGGACCGGGTAGATCAGTTGGTGCAGGCGGAAACATTGCAGCACCTGGGCATTGCGCACCTGGCAGCCCGGCACCCGCTGGATCTGTCCGGCGGCGAAAGCCGACTGGTGGGACTGGGCATGGTGCTGGATACCGGCGCCGATACGCTGCTGCTGGATGAGCCTACCGCCGGGTTGGACGCCGGTGCAAAAGCGCAGCTGGGCGCCCGGTTACGCCACTTGTGCGCTGCCGGTAAAACGGTGGTGTTGGTGACGCACGATCTGGATTTTGCCGGTACTTACAGCGATGAAGCGGCCTTTCTGTGCAACCGGGTGGTGACCCCGCCTCGGCCTCGGCGGGCATTCTTTGCCGGCATGGAGCTGTACACCACCGGTGTGCGCCGGGTGACCTGCCGTGCGCTGCCGGACGCCGTATCGCCGGAGGACCTGGTTCTATGAAGCGGGTATTGCTGACCCTGTTGTTTTTGGTTTTGCCGGTGCTGCTGGTGGTGTGGCAGGTGTGCTTTGCAGACACGACCTCTTGGTACTTGGCGGCGGCGGTTTTGCTGCTGCTCAGTGCACTGCCGTTCTTTTTGCATCTGGAGCGGAAGCCGATCTCTGCCCGAGAGATGGCGCTGCTGTCCGTCTTAACGGCGCTGGCGGTGGTCAGCCGGGCCGTGTTTTATCTGATCCCTCAGGTGAAGCCCATTGCCGCGGTGGTGATCGTGGCCGGTATGTGTCTTGGCCCCTTTTCCGGTTATATGGTGGGGGCGCTGTCCGCCTTTTTGTCTAACTTCCTGTTTGGGCAAGGCATATGGACCCCCTTTCAAATGGTGGCGCTGGGATTGGTGGGGCTGCTGGCCGGCATGCTGCTGCGCCCCGGACGGGTGAACCGCTGGGTGCTGGCGCTGGTGGGCTTCTTTTTAGCCACAGTGGTGTATGGCCTGGTGGTGGATTTGAGCACGGTTTTAATGACGGTGACGGACTTTACTTGGCCTGCGGTGCTGGCGGTGTATGCCTCCGGCGCACCTTTTGATTTGGTGTTTGGCGGGTCTACCGCAGTCTTTTTGGTGCTGTTTGGTACGCCGTTGGAGCAAAAGATTACCCGTCTGCAACGAAAATATGGCCTGTTGGAGCGTAAAGCCACCGCAGGAGATAAGGAGAATTGCCATGAATAAAACGATTATTGATAAGCTGGCGCGCTTTGCACAGACCAGTGCGATTATCGGTCTGTGCCTTTTGGGCATTTGTCCCGCTTTTGGCATTATGGCTATGGTAGTGCCGGCGGTGTTTAAGCAAAAGGGCGCGAAGCTGACAGAGGAAAATCAACAGCTGTGCCACAGAGCGCAAATCATGGGCGTGGTATCTTTGGTGCTGTTTGTGATTGATGTGATCCTGGCTTCAATCTTGTATGCCAAGTTCAAATGATCTAAGGCATTAAGAAAAGCGGAGGTGCGTTTTGCACCTCCGCTTCTTCTGTATACACTTATTATAAAATCAGTCCGGGTAACCGTTGGGATTCTGCTTTTGCCAGCGCCAGGAGTCTTCGCACATTTCTTCCAGCGAGCGGGTAGCCTGCCAGCCCAGTTCACGCTTAGCCTTGGAGGGGTCGCAGTAGCAGGTGGCAATATCGCCGTCCCGGCGGGGTTTGATTTCATAGGGAATCTCCACGCCGTTGGCCTTTTCAAAGGCCTTGACCACATCCAGCACACTGTAACCGATGCCGGTGCCCAGATTGTAGATAAACAGGCCTTGATCCTTTTCCAGCTTTTCCACTGCCTTTACATGACCCAGCGCCAGATCCACCACATGAATATAGTCCCGTACGCCGGTGCCGTCCGGGGTGGGGTAGTCGTTACCAAACACGCCCAGCTTCTTCAGCTTACCCACAGCCACTTGGGTAATGTAGGGCATCAGGTTGTTGGGAATGCCGTTGGGATCCTCGCCCATGGTGCCGCTCTTGTGGGCGCCGATGGGGTTAAAGTACCGCAGCAGGCAAATGCTCCAGCTGGGATCGCTCACATACAGATCCTGGAGAATGCACTCGATCATATACTTGGTGCGCCCGTAGGGGTTGGTGACCCCACCGATCTCCATATCCTCGGTAAAGGGGGCAATGTTGTTCATGCCGTACACTGTGGCGGAGGAACTGAAGATGACCTTTTTGCAGCCGTGGTGGCGCATCACATCCAGCAGTACCAGGGTGCCGTTTACATTGTTATCAAAGTATTCCAGGGGCTTGTGTACGCTCTCGCCCACGGCCTTCAGCCCGGCAAAGTGAATGACGCAGTCAATGTCCTCTGTCTCAAAGACTTTGTTCAGACCCTCTCGGTCCCGAATGTCGCATTCGTAGAACTTAAAGTCCCGATCCACCAGTGCACGGATCCGATCCAGCGACGAGTGCTTGCAGTTGTAAAAATTATCCAGGATGACCACATCCTGGCCTGCGTTGATTAACTCCACGCAGGTGTGAGAGCCGATATAACCGGCGCCGCCTGTTACAAGTACAGCCATCTTTTTTCCTCCTTGGTTGTGGGGTTCTTTCTTGAAACTTCATTATATACCCCTTTGCCGCCAAAGTAAATAAGAAAGTTGCAGTTTTCTTTGTGGGCATGGACGGTTTTTGTTCGGTTTTCATCTTGTCAAGTTAACTATACAACCTGTACACCGGCGAAAATGCGCAAAAAGCCCGACGCCACGCCAAAAAGTATAAGTGCATTTTACAAAGAGTAATAAATGTACGGAAATTTTAACCAAATTCCTTGCGCTTTTTAGACGATTTTTTTACATCTTGGTGTTCAAATTTGCCGGAAGCCTGTTTACTTTTGAGAAACGGGGGTGTAAAATGAGCAATGGAAATAAGGATTGATTGGAGGTGACGGCGTTGCTGCTGAAAACCGATGTGGCAAGTAAATTGATCGAAGAACTGAATACGGAAACGGTGTTCAGTCTGTTTGGCGGCAAGCTCAAGATCGACGAGGGCACAGTCGTCAGCTGGATCATTATGGCGGTGTTCCTGATCGCCGGTATTTTGCTCACCCGTGGACTGAAGGTGGAGGGCAAGCTCTCCAAACGTCAGTTGTTTATTGAGATGTGCGTAGACAAAATGCGCACATTCTTCCACAGCGTTATGGGCCCGGACGGGGATCGTTACATTCCTTGGATGATGACGGTAGCTGTTTATATCGGTGCCTGCAATATGTGCGGCATCTTCGGCTTTAAGTCCCCCACCAAGGAACTGAATGTAACCGTAGGTCTGGCGCTGACCAGCATTATCCTGGTTCAGTACGCCGGTATTCATAAAAAGGGTACGAAGGGATGGCTTAAGTCCTTTGCTAAGCCGGTACCCATCGTACTGCCCATCAATTTGTTGGAGCTGGTCATCAAGCCCATGTCTCTTTGCTTCCGACTTTTCGGCAACATCATCGGCGCTTTCATTATTATGAAGCTGATTGAAGCGGTGGTGCCGGTAGCAATTCCGGTGGCATTGAGCCTTTACTTTGATATTTTCGATGGTTTTATCCAGGCGTATGTGTTCGTCTTTTTGACCTCACTGTACATTCAGGAAGCCATTGAAGATTAAATAGAACTTTTACAGAAAAGGAGAAATTTATCATGACAGTAGCAATCGCAGCGGCAATCGCCGTACTTACAGGTGTAGCAGCAGGTCTCGGCATCGGCCTTGCAACCGGTAAGGCAGTAGACGCCATCGCTCGTCAGCCCGAGGCTGCCGGTGACATTCGTACCGCTCTGATCCTGGGCTGCGCCCTGGCAGAGGCAACGGCTGTTTACGGTCTGGTTATCGGTATTTTGATCATCTTCATTATGAAATAACCGAGAAAATCCACAAGCAGAAAGGAAGCAGTGTCTATGCTGTCATTAGACTGGAATCTGCTCTTTACCGTGGTCAACCTGGTGATCTTCTATATCCTGATGAAGAAATTTGTCTGGAACAAGGTGCTGGGTGCCATGGATAAACGGCAGTCCATGATAGACCAACAATTCAAAGACGCCGACGAGGATCGTCGAGCCGCAGGCGCTCTGAAAACAGAATATGAGGGTCGCTTAGCCGGTGCAGACGAGGAGTCGGCACGCTTGATTGCAGACGCAAAGGTCACTGCCAAAGCCAAAGCTGACAAGATCGTAGACCAGGCCAAGTTCACCTCCGACAAGATGGTACGCGACGCGCACCAGACCATCGAGCATGAGCGCAATGAGGCACTCCAGTCCGTTAAGCATGACATTGCTGCACTGGCAATGGACGCTGCGGCCAAGGTGGTGTCTAAAGAGGCGTCTGAGCTGGATAACAGCGCGATCTATGACGATTTTCTGGCGGGGCAGGACGGCGGTGATCCGGTATGACCGTAACCGCACAGAATTATGCGCTGGTGCTGGGGGAACTGAATCTGGACGAACAGCAGATAAAAGCAGCAGAAACCTTGCTGCGTAAAAATCCGCTGCTCACCCAGGTGCTCTCTGATCCCAGAGTGCGCTTTGCAGAGAAGGAAAAGTGCCTGGACCGTATTTTTACGCCGCCCTTTTCCTCCTTTATGAAGGTGCTTTGCAAGCATGAGCGCGTGTATGCACTGACAGAGATTTTTGAGGCCTATCAGGATCTGTGCCGCCAAAAAGCGGGCACGGTTCAGGCGCAGTTGCTCTGCGTGGAGCCGCCCAGTGCGGAACAGGCAGAGAAAATGCGCGCGTTTGTGAAGCAAAAATTCGGTGCCGCCAATGTGGAGCTGGACATTGCGGTACAGCCGGACTTGCTGGGCGGGTTTATTCTGCGCTGCGGCGACTGTGAATATGACCGCTCCGTAAAGGGCAAGTTAGATAAATTACAGCAAAAACTGACTGGGGAAGTGAAGTAATGGCAGCAATCAGTTCGGATCAGATCGTATCCATTCTCCGCGAGGAGATCACCAATTACGACTTTAACCAAAATGACGAGGAAGTGGGCAAGGTTGTTCGCGTAGGCGACGGCATTGCCACCATTTACGGTATGAACCACGCCATGTACGGCGAGATCGTGGTGTTTGACTCCGGGGTCAAGGGCATGGTCCAGGATATTAAGGAGAACCAAATCGGTTGCATCCTGTTTGGCCAGGATAGCGAGATCCACGAGGGCTCTACCGCTGTGCGTACCCATAAGCGTGCCGGCGTGCCGGTAGGCGAGGGCTTTATTGGCCGTATTGTCAACGCTTTGGGCGAGCCCATCGACGGCAAGGGTGAGATCCAGTCCGACGACTACCGCCCGGTTGAAGAACCGGCGCCCTCCATTGTGGATCGGCAGTCGGTAGATACCCCTTTGGCTACCGGTATTCTGTCCATTGACTCTATGTTCCCCATTGGGCGTGGCCAGCGTGAGCTGATCATCGGCGACCGCCAGACCGGTAAGACCTCTATTGCCATTGACACCATCCTGAACCAAAAGGGCAAGGATGTGATCTGCGTTTATAACGCCATCGGTCAAAAGGCATCTACCGTGGCAAAGCTGGTGCATACGCTGGATAAGTACGGTGCCTTGGATTATACCATCGTGGTGTGCTCCACTGCTTCCGACCCGTCCTCTCTACAATATATTTCTCCCTATTCCGCCACCGCAATGGCAGAATACTTTATGTACAAAGGCAAGGACTGCCTGATCGTGTACGATGATCTGAGCAAGCACGCAGTGGCTTACCGTGCGCTGTCCTTGCTGCTGGAAAGAAGTCCCGGCCGTGAGGCTTATCCCGGCGATGTGTTCTATTTGCACTCCCGGCTGCTGGAGCGTTCCAGCCGACTGTCCGATAAGTTGGGCGGCGGCTCTCTTACCGCTTTGCCTATTATTGAAACCCAGGCAGGCGACCTTTCCGCCTACATTCCCACAAATGTGATTTCCATTACAGACGGCCAGATTTTCTTGGAGAGCGACCTGTTCTTCAGCGGTCAGCGCCCGGCTGTAAATGTAGGCCTGTCCGTATCCCGTGTAGGTGGCGCAGCCCAGACCAAGGCCATGAAGAAGGCCGCCGGTTCTCTGCGTATCGACCTGGCTCAGTTCCGTGAGATGGAAGTGTTTACCCAGTTTTCCTCAGATCTGGACGATGAGACCAAGGCCAGCCTGACCTACGGCAAGGGCTTGATGGAGCTGTTAAAGCAGCCACTGTGTCACCCGTTGTCCCTGTCAGATATGGTGGTGTCTTTGGTGGCAGCCATCGGCCATAAGTTTATGGATGTGGAACCGAGAAAGATCAAGGCGTTCCAGACCGGACTGCTGGAGTTTGTAAACGCCAAGTACCCGGAGCTGGTGGCTACCATTGAAAAGGATCAGGTGCTCACCGACGAGTTGCGGGAGGAGATCCTGGCCGCAACCGATGAATATAAGAAGGTAAACCATGGCTAATGCAAGAGAGATCCAAAGCCGGATGAAGAGCATTAAGGACACCATGAAGATCACCAACGCCATGTATATGATCTCGTCCTCCAAGCTCTCAAAGGCCAGAACGGACCTGAAGAATACGGAGCCGTACTTCTTCACCATGCAGGACGCTTTGGCTAAGATCCTGATGGAATCGCCGGATGCCGGTAACCGCTTTTTTGACCAGCGGTCCGATTTGGCGCCGGAGGATCGAAAAAAAGGCTATATTGTGGTCACCGCCGACAAGGGCATGGCCGGTGCCTACAACCACAATGTGATCAAGATCGCCGAGGAGGCCACCCACACCGGAGAGAACGAGAACCATAACAAACTCTTTGTGGTGGGCGAAGTGGGCCGCCGGTATTTTGAGACCAAGAACATTCCCGTCGACATAGACTTTAAGTACACGGCCCAGAACCCGAATATGAACCGGGCACGGTATATTGCGGAGCAAGTGACGGAGCTGTTTGTCAGCGGTGAGCTGGACGAGGTGTATATCATCTATACCAAGATGATCAACTCCCTGAATGTGCAGGCCGAGTGCCACCAACTGCTGCCTTTGGAGCAGGAACAGATCTCTGTGCACCGGGATCGGAAATATTACGATCAGGTGGCGTTTTTGCCGTCACCGGACGAAGTGTTTGAGCACATTGTGCCCAACTATGTGGCCGGGTTTGTGTATGGCGCGCTGGTGGAGTCCTATTGCTCCGAGCATAACGCCCGTATGACCGCCATGCAGACGGCTACCAACGCGGCCAAGGATATGCTCAATCAGCTGACCATTGATTATAACCGGGCAAGGCAGTCTGCCATTACCCAGGAGATCACGGAAGTGATCGCCGGCGCCAAGGCGCAAAAGAAGAAAACTGACTAACAATCGGAGGCAATCCTATGAATAAGGGCAAAATCATTCAGATCATGGGCCCCGTTGTGGATGTGGCGTTCCCGGACGAACTGCCCGCCATTAAGGAGGCGCTGGAGGTGCAGCTGGACGGCAAGCGCCTGGTGATGGAAGTGAGCCAGCACATCGGCAACAACTGTGTGCGCTGCATTATGCTGGCAACATCTGACGGTCTGTGCAAGGATATGGAAGTGGTTGCCACCGGCAGCTCCATCTCCGTGCCTGTGGGCCAAAAGACCTTGGGCCGCCTGTTCAATGTGGTAGGCGATACCCTGGACGGTCTGGAGGACCTAAGCGGCGAGAAGCACTGGGGCATTCACCGGCAGCCCCCCAGCTTTGAGGACCAGTCCCCGAATGTGGAGATTTTGGAGACCGGTATCAAGGTTATCGACCTGTTGACCCCCTATCAAAAGGGCGGTAAAATCGGTCTGTTCGGCGGCGCCGGCGTAGGTAAAACGGTGCTGATCCAGGAGCTGATCACCAATGTAGCCACCCAACACGGCGGTTACTCCATCTTTACCGGCGTAGGCGAGCGTTCCCGTGAGGGTAACGATCTGTGGAACGAAATGCGCGAGAGCGGCGTGCTGCAAAAGACAGCCTTGGTCTTTGGCCAAATGAACGAGCCGCCCGGCGCCCGTATGCGTGTGGCAGAAACCGGGCTGACCATGGCGGAGTACTTCCGTGATGTGGAGCACCAGGATGTTCTGCTGTTTATTGATAACATTTTCCGTTTTGTACAGGCAGGTTCCGAGGTTTCCTCTCTGCTGGGTCGTATGCCCTCCGCAGTAGGTTACCAGCCCACGCTGGCAACGGATGTTGGCGAGGTGCAGGAGCGTATCGCTTCCACCAAGAACGGGTCTATCACCTCCGTACAGGCTGTGTATGTGCCTGCGGATGACCTGACCGACCCGGCACCGGCCACCACCTTTGCCCACTTGGACGCCACTACCGTACTGTCCAGAAAGATCGTGGAGCAGGGTATTTACCCGGCTGTGGACCCGCTGGAGTCCAGCTCTCGTATTCTGGAGGCCGATGTAGTGGGTGAGGAGCACTATGAGGTGGCTCGTAAGGTACAGGAGTACCTGCAAAAATACAAAGAGCTGCAAGATATTATTGCTATTCTGGGTATGGAGGAACTGTCCGACGAGGATAAGGTCACCGTTTACCGTGCAAGAAAGATTCAGAAGTTCCTGTCCCAGCCTTTCCATGTGGCCGAGCAGTTCTCCGGTATTCCCGGTGTGTTTGTACCGCTGAAGGAGTCGATTCGCGGCTTTAAGGCCATCATCAACGGCGAGGTAGACGATGTGCCGGAGATGGCATTCTTCAATGTAGGCACCCTGGACGATGTGCTGGAGAAAGCCAAGCAAATGCAAAAGTGATCCTTGTAGCGAGGAGGTGCCCGTATGGGTGCAGACAATACATTCAAATTGAAAATTGTGGCGTCCAACCGTGTGTTTTATGACGGCCGGGCGCAGACCTTGGTGATCCCGGCTATCGACGGCGGCGAGGTGGGCTTCCTGGCCCAGCACGAGAACTGTGTAACCCCGGTGGAAGTGGGCGAAATGCGCATTAAGGATACCCAGGGCAAGATCATTCACGCCTTTGTTGGCAGCGGCTTTTTGGAGTTTGTTAACAATGAGGCCACCTTGGTGTGCGTGTCTGCGGAGTTGCCCAATGAGATCGACGCCCGCCGTGCTAAGGAAGCCAAGGAGCGTGCAGAGGAAGAAATGCGCCAGCACCACAGCCAAATGGAGTACCATCACTCCCAGGCCAACCTGGCTCGCGCCATGGAGCGCCTGCGTGTGGTCAAGCGCTATCCCAGATAATTTTTCCTAATATTGAAGCAAAGGACCTGTTCACACGAACAGGTCCTTTTTTGTGTACAAGTGCAAGCACCGCGTCTACGCTTAATCTTGCGTTACCCTTGCGTACAATTCTTCAATACCATGAAATTCAGTTGCCGTTATATTTTCAATTCTATATTTACCGTTTTTCCAATAACATTTTTGAGCGACTGATTGATGATTGTTTGTTAAAATTCTGTATTGATCACCCACAATCTCCAACGCTGCATTGTCGAGTTGAATTGCGGGGATTTTGTATGTATTTTTCATCATTTGTTTTACAGATTCCGCCCTGTTGGGTTCGGTTACAATATGGGGAGCAAATAAAACATGAATGAATCCAAGCCCTTTTACCCGAATCATTTTGCTTGTATTAGATGAAATAACTCTTGAATCGGAATTGCCGTAATCGCACCAACAAATGCCGCCTGCGCTTACTCCGCATAAAACTTTATCGTCGTTATATGCCTCCACGAGCATTTGATCAATATCGTATTTCCTAAATAATCTCATCAGTTTAGCTGTATTTCCGCCGCCGACATAAATAATATCTGCATTTTTAATTTTACTGCTTGCGGTGTTTTGATTTTTAATATCGTCATATCGCAAATAATCGGTATGACAGCCATACCTTACGCGATATATTCCGTCCATCACTTCAAAATAATAATCAGGATAGCTGTTGGCTAAACCGATAAAGAGAAAATTAGGATTCGCTTTGCCCGTAAGCCGAATGATCTCCTTATCAAAAGGCGCTGTTTCATAGTTTGTGTTGTGGTGACCGTTTTCGCCACCGCCTATGGCCACAAATGTTCCCATATAGATTCGTACTCCCTATTTAAGGCCTAAAAAATATTTCCTTGAAATTTCCTTAAACCCGAATTTTTCATAAATATGTATTGCGTCAGGTGTATTCGTTGTAAGTGTGATCTCCGTAAAACCTTTTGATTTTGCAAACGCAAGTAGGCGCTTAATAACCTTTTGTTGATAACCTTTACCACGGTAATCCGGCTTTGTATATACGCTTACCAAACAGCAGTGTCTGCCGTTTTTATCATTGCAAACGGTGATTTGCGGTAATTCAGATAATTCTTCAAGCGCCGCCATAGCAACAGGCTTATCATCCATATACATAACTGCAAAAAAGATGGATCTGTTTAACTTATCCTCTAAATGCTTTCTTGTTATTTGTGCAAATTCATCCGTATAACAAGAAAAATCTTTACCCCATGTGTTGTGCCAATCCTCAATTTGCATTTCAACTCTTAAATCAACAATATCTCCTATATTTTCAAAAGTTGCGATCGCAGTTTTGTTCATGAATACCACCCTTTGCCTTTTGACATAATTTTGTTTTTTAATTTTAACAACCCGGTTTGAACCAGTTTGTAAAAAATGCGGCGGGAGCAAGCTCCCGCCATGCGAATTGTCTATTTGATTTTATGGATGCTGGGGTAGTAGCAAAAGACGACTTTGCCCACGATCTTCTTTTTCTTGACAAACTTGTGGTCCCAAAAGCGGGAGTCCTCGCTATCGTTGCGGTTGTCACCCATCATAAAGTAGCTGTCCTCCGGTACCTTGTAGGGACCATAATCGCCCACCGGGGTGCAGTAAGTGACAAAGTCGTCGCGCAGCTGAATGGTTTTGCCGTTTGTTTGGGTCACATAGACGGTGCCGTCCTTGATCTCCACCGTTTCGCCTGGCAGCCCGATAATGCGCTTTACATAATTTTGGCGCTCATCGTCCGGGTATTTGAAGATCACCACATCGTACCGCTGGGGGTCGTTGGTGATATAGGCCAGTCGGCTGGCCACGATCCGGTCGCCGATCTCTATGGTGCTGAGCATGGAGCCGGAGGGCACTACCGCATTGGCAAACACAAGTGTTTTCAGCAGCAGGGCCAGGATCACGGCAATCACAATGGGCAGCATAAAGTCCACAATATCCTTGACCGGGTTCTTTTCCTCCGCCTTGTCTGCGGCAGCCTTGGCTTTGCGGCGGGACTTGCGCTTTTTCTCCGGGCGGGTGCGGCGTTGAGATGGCGCTTCTTCCTGTACCGCAGCGGCTTCCATCTGCTCCAGCAGCTTGGTGGGGCTGATCTCTGCCGCCGTCTCTTCCGGGCGGCGGGTGTCAAACATCACATTGCCGCAGTTTAGACAGGTGAGCCAGTCCCCGTCTTTCATTACGGCATCGCTGCCGCATTTGGTGCACTTCATTGCATTCTTTCCTTATCAGTCAATAGTGGAGAACTTGGGATAGTAGCGGAACTCCACCTTGCCAACGATCTTATTCTTCTTGACAAATTTGTTTTGCCAAAAGCGGGAGTCCTCGCTGTGATTGCGGTTGTCGCCCATCATAAAGTAGCTGTCTGCCGGTACGGTGTAGGGCCCGTAGTTGCCGGTTGGCGTCTCTTTGGTCACAAAGCTGTCGTCCAGCTGAACGGTCTTGCCATCCGTCTTGGTCACATAGACTACGCCGTTGACCACCTCCACCGTCTCGCCGGGCAGGCCCACAATGCGCTTTACATAATACTGCTTCTCATCGTCCGGGTACTTAAAAATGACAATATCGTACCGCTGGGGGTCGTCCTTTACATAGGCCAGGCGGCTGGCAATCACCCGGTCGCCCTCTTGAATGGTGTTCAGCATAGAGCCGGTGGGCACCACGGCATTGGCGATGACGCAATATTTTAACACCAGTGCCACCGCTACCGCAATGAGAATGGGCAGCAGAAAGTCTATGACCTCCCGCAGCTTGCTTTTTTGCTTTTTATTTTCTTCGTTTGCCATGGTTATTTACGCTTTCGTTTGAATTTGCGGGAACCGGACAGTACCGCCTTTAAGTCCATCAGCTCCTCAAAGGGGGTGGAGCCGTCAGCCACGCTAAAGTTCGCTGCGCTGGAGGCCAGGTCGTCGGTGGCAATCTGTGGGGCTGCCTCCGGTGCGTACGCGCTGCCCACCAACTGCCGGTCCATAAAGAACTTGACCATTTTGTTTTTGTACCGTACAAAGGTGATGTGGTGGGCACCGTCCACAAGGGGCGCTTGGATCTTACAGCCGCCGAACGTGCCGTGTAGGACGCCGTTTGTGATCCAAATTGCCACGTCCTTGCCCCTGCAGATATTGGCGTCTGCGTTATTGCTCACCGTAAAGGATAAAGTGAAGTCGTTTGTATTCTCCGGTGCCAGGTAGCGGTTGTCCCGGTCGCCGAACTGGAAGATCTTCATTTCAAAGGGCGCCAGGGTGATCTGCATTTTATCCCCATAAGAGAACAGATCCAGGCTGTCCGCCCCGGTGGTGTTGTACACATTGTAGCACTTTACCGCCCGCAGATTCTCCGGGCAGCCCATCAGCTTGTTCAGGGTCAGGGTCAGATCCGTTTTTTCGTCTGTGGGATTGCGCAGGGCAATGATTCCTTCGCCCGCCTTTGTCCAGGCGGCATAGGCATAAATGTTGTTCTCTGCCGGGTCGCCGCCCAGCAGCATGGCATTCTTTAAGATGTGATGGTTGGCCTTTTGCCAGCGGAGCATACGGGCGAGAATGCGCCACTTGGCGCTGTTCATCTTATTGTAGCTCAGGTACAGCTCGTTAAAGGCCTGGCCCCGACAAGCATTCCAAAACAGGAACTTTTCAAATTCTTCGTCGGTATACTCCACCTTAGCGGTGTTGCCGTAGATCGGTTCGTGATTGTAAATATTCTTGGCCGGGAATTGCAGTGCGCGGGTGCACATAAAGTCGTAGTACATGGAGTCCCGGTATGTGATCTCCGCGTCTACCTGCGCCTGCTGCTCCAGATTCTTGGCAAAGCCGATGTCCATGGAGTTTTGCAGCCACACGCTGTTCACATATTGCAGCCACCAGGGAGAGGGGTTCACATAGCAGGTCATATTGATCCACAGGGGCTTGTTGTCCTTGGCTCTGCTCTCCCGCAGGCGGGTAAACAGGTTGATCCACCGCTGCCACATTTCCGTAACAAAATACATATCGTTCTCGCCGCCGGTGATGTGGTCATGCTTTGGGTTGGTGCAGGGCTTTAGGCAAAAGCCGTCCAGCTTCAGGTACTGAATGTCAAATTCCGTGCAGGTATCCGTGAGAAATTTTTCCAGATTTTGCAGGTATTTCTCCGAGCCGACGCAAATGTCCATACTGTTGCTGTTCAGGTAGCCGTTTCCGCCTTTTTCAATCTTTTTGGCAAAGCGGGGAGTGGCTGCCGTGTAGCCGCCGCGAGGACCCAGCCAAAGGCCAAAGGTGGAGCCCAGCTTGTGGCACTGGTCGGTGGCGTCCGTCAGCTTGTTGGGAAACTTTTTGTTAAAACTCCAAAACGGAGCTTTGTAGTTGTTCCAGCCGTCGTCGATCACATAGGCGTCCAGTGGGGGCACGCCGTGATCGCTAAGCCCCTGCTCGATCTCATAAAAAGAGCGCTCAATATTGTCCGCGTCAATGTCCAGCATGTGGTCGTACCAGCTGTTGTACTGCACGCGGAAGTCGCTTTTGGTGCTGATGCATTCAATGTAGTCAAAGAACGCGCCCTGCACCTCTGCCATGGTGTTGCCGGTGGCGCCGCCCATGACAGTAGCAGGGCAGGTAAAGCGGCCGTGTACCGGGTGACCTACATAGTATTTGACTTGACCGATGCCGTACTGAATACGGTTGTCCGTGGCCGGAAACTCACAGCCGAAGAACAGGCTGTCAATGTAAAAGGGCTGACCCAGGATCGCCATAGCGTCCGGGATCTGCATGCTGGTCTCCACGTCGTCCGGAATAGAGAAGTGCGTCTGTGAGTTGATCACACCGATGTGTTCCAGGGCAATGTAGTCGATCACCTTGTCCTCGGTGGCTTGGATAAATTGCAGTTGCTTTTTCAGCGTGTTGCCGTCCCGGCCCACCCAGTAGCGCATGGTCACGGTGATGCCCTCAAATTCTTCAAAGGTAAACACCAGCTTACCGTCCCGCTCGGCGGAGTCCGTCACCTTCAGTCCCTTGGAGGAGAACTCGGTGCCGTCCGTAAAGTGAAAGGTGAATTCCGTGCTGTTGCCGTCCGGTACCAGGTCCATACCGGAGCGGGTGTTGCGAATGCGGGAGGCGTACAGATACCCCTCGTTGACCTTAAATTCCCGTTGCAGGGCGTTGCTCTTCAATCTGAACATATACTTGCTCCTTTTGCAGGATTTTACAGAATTTCGTCAATGGCTTTTGCCAGCTGATCCGGGCAGGAGGTGCCCTTGCCGTTGCAGTTGATGCCACGCAGCTTTTGGATCACATCTTCTGCCGGCTGACCCTCTACCAGTGCGGCGATACCTTGCAGGTTGCCGTTGCAGCCACCAAGGAATTTTACATTGTGTACCCTGCCCTCCTCGTCCAAATCAAAAGTGATCTGCCGGGAGCAGGTACCGTGGGTATTATAAGTGTAGCTCATTTGGTTTCTCCTGTATTTTAAGATATTATTTTACTTTATTATGTCTGCACTCTCTATTATACATACTCTTGCTCGGGATTGCAATATAGGGTCTGTGACATTTCTGTAAATCCCGCCGGAGGCACAGGACAGTTTTGCCCCGAATGTCCAATAATCGGCACATTGCCTAAAAACATGCCCTTATCTTTGTCAGTTTTGTTCTATTGCATAAAAATCAGCCCTGTGTTAAACTAAAATTTGATATAGGGTACGCTCGTGCGGGCGCCCGGAATTGCTTTTAAGAGAGGTACTGTTTATGCAAAAACTGCGCGTTGGCATCATCGGCGCCGGTCGGATCGGCCAGGTGCACGCCAAATCCATTACTTACCACATTCCCCAGGCGGAGATCGTGGCCATTAGCGACCTGTTCCCGGAGAACGCCCAAAAGGTGGCGGACGACCTGGGTATTCCCAAAGCGGTGCAGGATTATCACGAAATTCTCAATGATCCTACGGTGGATGCAGTGCTGATCTGCTCCTCTACCGATACCCACGCAGATATTGCCGTGGAGGCAGCCAAGGCCGGCAAGCATATCTTTTGCGAAAAGCCGGTGGATCTGACCGTTGCTAAGATCAAGGCAGTGGAAGCGGCTGTAAAAGAGGCGGGGGTAAAGCTGCAGATCGGCTTTAACCGTCGGTACGACCACAACTTTGCCGCCATTAAAGATTTGGCAAACGCCGGCAAGATTGGCCAGCTCCAGACCATTAAGATCACTTCACGCGACCCGGAGCCGCCCCCGGTTTCTTATGTAAAGGTCAGCGGCGGCATCTTCTTGGATATGACCGTCCATGACTTTGATATGGCTCGCTTTATCGGCGGCGAGGTGGAGGAAGTGTTCGTCAACGCTGCCGTGCTGGTAGACCCGGCCATCGGTGAAGCAGGAGATGTGGACACGGCGCTGGTCAGCCTGAAATTCAAGAACGGCGCCATTGGTGTCATTGACAACTGCCGCAAGGCCTCTTACGGCTACGACCAGCGGCTGGAGGTGTTTGGATCCAAGGCCCAGGCTTCCGCTGCCAACGACACCCCCACCCATGTGGCGTTTATTGATGAGAACGGCAAGGTGACGGATAAGCCGTTGTACTTCTTCCTGGAGCGGTATATGCAGTCCTTTACCGACGAGATGACGGAATTTATCGACTGTGTGCTTCACGATAAACCCACCAAGACCACGGTGGAGGATGGCTTGCAGGCGCTGCGTATGGGCCTGGCTGCCAAAAAGTCGCTGGCCGAGCACCGCCCGGTAAAGCTCAGCGAGATCGAAGCATAATTTCATTCTAAAGGACTTTGAGTATATGAAGCGAGTTAGACTGACCATGTCCCAGGCGCTGGTACAGTTCCTGGACAATCAATATATCGAATGTGACGGCGTAGAAAGCAAGTTCGTCAGCGGCATCTTTGGCATTTTTGGCCACGGGTGCGTGGTGGGCGTGGGTCAGGCGCTGGAGCAGGGGGGCCATAACCTGAAATTTTATCAGGGCAAGAATGAGCAGAATATGGCGCTGGCTGCTGTGGCTTATGCCAAGCAGATGGATCGCAAGGCCATTATTCCCTGCGTGTCCTCCATCGGCCCGGGCGCGACCAATATGGTTACCGCTTGCGGCTGCGCTACCGCCAACCGCATTCCGCTGTTGGTGCTGCCCGGCGACACCTTTGCCTGCCGCCAGCCGGATCCGGTGCTTCAGCAGGCCGAATTTTTTGACAACTACGGCCGCACGGTAACAGATGCTTTTAAGGGCGTGTGCCATTATTTTGACCGGATCAATCGGCCGGAGCAGTTGATGACAGCCTGCCTAAATGCCATGCGGGTGCTGACAGACCCGGCGGATACCGGCGCCGTTTGCCTGGCCATGCCTCAGGATGTGGAGGGCGAGGCCTACGACTATCCGGTGCACTTCCTGCAAAAGCGGGTGTGGCACCTGGATCGCCGCCCGGTGGCGGAGAGCCAGCTGCAGCGGGCAGTGGCTGCGATCAAGCAGGCCAAAAAGCCTATTCTTATTTGCGGCGGCGGTGTGCGTTACAGCGGGGCAGAGGTTGCCCTGCAAAAGTTGGCGGAGACCTATAATATTCCCATTGCGGAGACCCAGGCCGGGCGCAGCTTGGTGCCTTGGCAGCACCCGCTGAACCTGGGCGGTATCGGCGTCACCGGCGGCAAGGCTGCCAATGTGATCGGCCGGGACGCTGATCTGATCATCGGCGTGGGCACGCGGTTCTCCGATTTCACCACTTCTTCCAAGTGGCTGTTTAACCAGGATCGCAAGGTGCTGGGGATCAATATTTGCCCCTTTGACGCGTATAAAATGGATGCCGAGGCCATTGTGGCAGATGCGAAGATGACCTTAGAGGCACTGCTGCCTGCTTTGACCGGGTACAAGACTGCCTATACCGGTGAGATTGCAGCCGCCAAGGCCGAGTGGGAAGCCATTGTAGACGATTACTATACCAAAGAGCTGCCCGGTGGGCTGAACCAAACTTTGGCTCTGGGCATTATCAACGAGTTTATGCCCAACGACGCCATTGCTCTTGGCTCTGCCGGTTCTCTGCCCGGGGATATGCAGCGTCTGTTCCGTCCCAAGGACCGCGGCACCTACCACATGGAGTACGGCTACTCCAATATGGGCTATGAGGTCAACGGCGCGCTGGGCGCTAAGCTGGCGTGCCCGGACAAAGAAGTGTACACCTTCTGCGGGGACGGCTCTTTCCTGATGGGTCACAGCGAGTTGTATACCGCTTTGCAAGAGGGATTGAAGATCAATGTGTGCCTGTTTGACAATATGGGTTGGGGCTGCATTGAGAATTTGCAAAACAACCAGGGCACCGATACCTTTGGCACCGTGTTCCGCGCCCGCAACCCTAAGACGGGAATGCTGGACGGGGCGGAGATCGCCGTGGACTTTGCCAAAATCGCAGAAGGCTACGGTGCCAAGGGCTACACCTGCCGCACCTCGGAGGAGCTGCGCGCCGCACTGGCAGACGCAGCTACCCAGGACCGGGCGTGCCTGTTTGACATTAAGGTGCTGCCCAAGACCATGACCCCCGGCTTTGAGAGCTGGTGGCGCGTGGGCGTGGCGGAGGTGTCGAAGAGCGAGACCGTGGCCGCCGCCTATGCGGATATGCAGGCGAATATCGCCAAGACTTTTGATTATTAAGGAGCACAGCCTATGCTAAACCCGGATAAAGTAAAATTGGCCATTGCCCCCATCGGCTGGACCAATGACGATATGCCCGACCTGGGCGCAGAAAATACCTTTGAGCAGTGCATCAGCGAGATGGCGCTGGCCGGTTTCTCCGGCTCGGAGATCGGCAACAAGTATCCGTCCGATCCGGCGGTGCTCAAGCCGTATTTGGACATTCGCGGGCTGCAAATTTGCAACGCTTGGTTCTCGTCTTACCTGACTTCCAAGCCTTATGAGGAGACCATCGCCGCCTTTAAGCAGCACTGCGACAAGCTGCACGCTTTGGGTGCCAAGGTAATTGGCGCTTCCGAGCAGGGCAATTCCATTCAAGGTTGCCTGGACAAATCCATTTTGGACGAAAAGCCGGTGTATACCGAAGAGCAGTGGCAAACGGTGGCTCGGGGCTTTAACGAGATGGGCGCTTACGCCCGCTCCAAGGGCATGTACTTTACCGTGCATCACCACATGGGTACCGGCGTGCAGACGGCGGAGGAGATCGACCGCTTGATGGAATTAACGGATCCGGAACTGGTGTACCTGCTGTTTGACAGCGGTCACCTGACCTTTGCCGGGATCGACCCGGTACCGGTACTGGAGAAGTACGCCCGTCGGGTCAAGCATGTGCACCTGAAGGATGTGCGCCTGGATGTGTACAATAACCGGGTGGTGCCGGAGCACATGAGTTTTTTGGATGCCGTGCGAGCCGGTGTGTTTACTGTACCCGGCGACGGCGATGTGGACTTTAAGCCCATCTTTGATATTTTGGACCGTACCGGCTACGAGGGCTGGGTGGTGGTTGAGGCCGAGCAGGACCCGGCCAAGGCCAATCCCTTTGCCTACGCGGTCAAGGCCCGCAAGTACATTAAAGAGGTCGCCGGTCTGTAAAATAACGACAATGGGGGAGTGGTTCATCGCCACCCCCCCTATTTTTGTCTATTATCTTTTTTCGTTGTGGATTTTATTGCTTTTCGCAGTGGAATTTGATATAGTTAAGTTAAAGTTAGGGAAAGAATTTTGAAAGGAGTTTTTCTTATGAAAAAGATTTTATCCACCACCTTGGCACTGCTGCTGGTGCTTACCACCGTGTTCAGCGTCAGCCTGTCTGCCCAGGCGGCTGTGCGCTATGACAGCGACAATGCCGCCCTGTATTCCGGCAGTGGTTACACCTGGCTGAATATTCGTGGTACGGAGAATTATAAATCCGCATTTCAGTTTATGGATATTTTGAATACCGAACGCACAGCAAATGCGGCTGGCACTCTGGCTATGGATCAGGAGTTACTGGAAGCCGCTATGTTGCACGCACGAGAGATCAGCGTATATCCCAGTTCCAATCGCCCGAATGGTGAAAATGCGATCTATTTGCTTGACGGCACAGACCATACGCGGTTTTATCTGTTGCAGGTCAGTGCAGCATCCAGCGATGCGAAGCTGATTTTAAATGCGTGGTTTGATACTTATCCTGCAATGAAAGCGCAGTTTTTATCTCCCGATTATGTTTGCGGCGGTGTTGGCTGCTTTCAGGCAACGGACGGCACCATTCACTGGGTAGTGCTTTTGGGGTATGACGCCGCAACAAAAGTGGTTAAATCTTCCGATTATCGTGCAACGGTTACACGGACGGTTAAAATCGCACTAAAGAATACCAATGCCGCAAGTTGGAACGCCAAGCACACCCATTCTTACCAGGTGACCTCCACTGTTAAGGCAAACGCAACGAAGAACGCCAACGGCAAGATCACCCGTAAGTGCTCCGTGTGTGGCAAGACTACCACTTCTACACTGTACGCACCCAAAACGGTGACCCTGTCTGCCGCCTCCTACACTTATGACGGCAAGGCGAAGAAACCGTCTGTAACCGTAAAGGACAGTAAGGGTAATAAGATCGGCAGCCGGTATTACACTGTGTCTTATCCCTCCGGCCGTAAGAATGTGGGTAAGTACACGGTCAAGGTGACTTTCAAAGGCAACTATATCGGCTCTAAGTCCGCAACTTTTGTTATCAAGCCCAAGGGCACCAGCGTGTCTAAAGTGAAAGCTGCCAAGAAAGGCTTTAAGGTCACTTGGAAAAAGCAGGCTGCCCAAACCACCGGGTATCAGGTGCAGTATAGTACCAGCAGCAAGTTTAAGAAAGCCAAGACGGTGACGATCAGCAAGAATAAGACGACTTCTAAGAGCGTCGGTAAGCTGTCCGCTAAGAAGAAGTATTATGTGCGGGTGCGTACCTATAAAACCGTCAAGGTGAACGGCAAAAATGTAAAACTTTATTCCGGGTGGAGCAAGGCAAAGAGCGTGACCACCAAGAAATAAGTTTTGTTTCGGTTTCTCAATACCCGTAGGGGCGGCAACCTGCCGCCCGCGGGCCGAAGAGGGCATCGGCCCTACCGGTTCTTTTCTGCATTACAAACAAAAAGGCACCCCATCTCATTAGGAGATGGGGTGCTTTCTTATTCTTATTGCATTATTCTCGGTTGGCGTCAAAATCTAATTCTGTATGCGTGGCGCAGGCGCGTTTGAGCGCATCAAAACTCTCGGCGCTGATTACATGTTCAATGCGGCAGGCGTCCTCCACAGCGGTTTTTGGGTCTACCCCCAGGCCGGTAAGCCAGCGGGAAAGGAAGGTGTGGCGCTCATACATACGCTGGGCAATCTCCTCCCCCGGGGGCAGCAGCGTGATGTGGCCGTTGTCGTCCATCTCAATATAACCGTTCTCCCGCAGGTTCTTCATGGCAATGCTCACGCTGGGCTTGGAAAAATCCAACTCATTGGCAATATCGATGGAACGCACGTCCGTGCCCCGCTGGCTGAGCATTAAAATCGTCTCTAAATAGTTCTCTGCGGATTCTTGAATTTTCATAAAATCACCGTTATTTTTTGTGTAATTTGTTTAGACTAATTGAACACATTATACAACATTCTGTGCAAATCTGCAAGAGTGGATTTCACTACCCAAAAAATAGGCGGAAAGGCTTGACAAATAAGTTAGCCGGTGCTAACATATAGACGGTTAGAAAGTGCTAACCCCGGTAGCTTGCCGGGGAGAAAAAGAGGATTTAGTATTATGATGCCTTTAACTTTAGCAGATACCGGCGCGACCTACACCATCTTAAAGGTAGGCGGAAAGCCGGAGGTGCGTGCCCATCTGAACGACCTGGGATTTGTGGCCGGGGGCGATGTGCAGGTGATCACGGATATGATGGGCAACCTGATCGTCAATGTGAAGGAGACCCGTGTGGCCATCAGCAAAGAAATGGCCGCCAAGATCATGGTATAAGGAGCAGATCCATCTGCTTTGTGTATAATTTTTCGTATAGGTGAGGAGGAAACAGCAATGAAAACACTCAGAGATGTTCCGGTAGGCGGCAACGCCAAAGTGGTTAAGCTCCACGGTGAGGGCGCAGTGAAGCGCCGCATCATGGATATGGGCGTCACCAAGGGCGTGGATGTGCATGTGCGCAAAGTCGCTCCCCTGGGCGATCCCATTGAGGTAAGCGTGCGCGGCTACGAGCTCTCCATTCGCAAGGCGGATGCAGAGATGATTGAGGTGGAATAAGAGGGCGGAGGCTCTTTTATTTCGCCCAATGCGTTAGTCTGCACTAATTAGTTGTAACTAATTGTTAACCACAGAAAGGAATGTGACCGATGAAAATAACAATCGCACTTGCCGGTAACCCGAACTGCGGCAAGACCACACTGTTTAACGCACTGACCGGTTCTAATCAGTTTGTAGGTAACTGGCCCGGCGTAACGGTGGAGAAAAAAGAAGGTAAACTGAAGAAGCACAATGATGTTGTGATTACCGACCTGCCGGGTATTTATTCCCTGTCTCCGTACACTTTGGAGGAAGTGGTTGCCCGTGACTACCTGATCGGTGAGCGCCCCAATGCCATTTTGAACATCATCGATGGTACCAACCTGGAGCGTAACCTGTACCTGACCACCCAACTGGTGGAGCTTGGTATTCCGGTGGTGGTTGCCATCAACATGATGGATGTGGTCAAGAAGAACGGCGACAAGATCAACACCCAGGAGCTGTCCCGGGAGTTGGGCTGCCCGGTGGTAGAGATCTCCGCGCTGAAAGGCACCGGCATTCAAGAGGCTGCCGAAGCTGCGGTACAGGCTGCACAGAACGGCCACACCGTTCCCCAGCACACCTTTACCGGCGTAGTAGAGCACGCGCTGGCTCATATTGAAGAGGCTGCCGTACATAACTTGCCGGAGGAGCAGCAGCGCTGGTACGCCATCAAGATCTTTGAGCGGGACGACAAGGTGCTGGCTAAGATGAATTTGGACGCCCGGGTGGCTGCTCATATTGAAGAGGACATTAAGGCTGCCGAGGAAGAGCTGGACGACGATGCGGAGAGCATCATCACCAATGAGCGTTATGTGTATATCGCCTCTATCATCAAGGGCTGCTACAAGAAAAAGCAGGCCGGTAAGCTATCCACTTCCGATAAGATCGATAAAATTGTGACGAACCGTTGGCTGGGCTTGCCCATCTTTGCAGCGGTCATGTTCCTGGTGTATTATATCTCCATGGTCACCGTGGGCTCCTCCGCAACGGATTGGGCCAACGACGGCGTGTTCGGCGACGGCTGGCACCTGTTTTGGATCGGCACCAGCCAGGCTGCGGACGCTGAGAAGACCTATGGTGACACAGACGATATTCTGGCCGGCTTTATTGACGCCTACGGCACAGAAGATATGGCAAACGCCATTGATACAGAGAACGAGAATTACAGCGACGCCAATGCAAAGGCCGCTTTGGATCAGCTGGTTGCCGCTACCCCTGCGGATGCAAGCGTGACCTACACCACCGAGGATGAGGAAACGCTGGAGAAAACGGACCACACCGGCACCAAAAAAGCTGCCCTGGAAGAGGCCGTTGCCAACTATGAGAACACCGATTATAAAGAGGGCTATGGCGCGCCAGACGCCTCCGAGTACGGTGTATGGGTGCCCGGTATCCCGGTTCTGCTGGGTAACCTGCTGGAGAAGGCCAATTCTCCCGAATGGCTGTCCGGCCTGCTGCTGGACGGTATTGTCGCCGGTGTTGGCGCCGTGCTGGGCTTCGTGCCCCAAATGCTGGTGCTGTTCTTCCTACTGGCGATCCTGGAAGGCTGCGGCTACATGAGCCGTATCGCTTTCGTTTTGGACCGTATCTTCCGGAAGTTCGGTTTGTCCGGTAAGTCCTTTATCCCCATGCTGATCGGTACCGGTTGCGGTATCCCCGGCGTTATGGCGTCCCGTACCATTGAGAATGAGCGAGATCGCCGTATGACCATCATGACCACCACCTTTATCCCCTGCGGTGCAAAGGTGCCCTTTATCGCCATGATCGCGGGCGCCATCTTCGGCGGCTCTGCTATCGTATCCACCTCCGCTTACTTCATTGGTATGGCCGCCATTATTATGTCCGGTATTATGCTGAAGAAAACCAAAATGTTCTCCGGCGATCCGGCGCCCTTCGTTATGGAGCTGCCGGCTTACCATGTGCCCACCTTGGGCAATGTGCTTCGCTCCACTTGGGAGCGCGGCTGGTCCTTCATCAAGAAGGCCGGTACCATCATCACCCTGTCCACCATCTTTGTATGGTTCACCACTTACTTCGGTGTGGTTGACGGCCAGTTCCGTATGCTGTCTGAGGAAGAGATTAACTTCTCCATCCTGGCTGCCATCGGCGGCGCCATCAAGTGGATCTTCGCTCCCCTTGGCTGGGGCAATTGGCAGGCCGTTGTAGCCTCCATTACCGGCCTGGTGGCAAAGGAGAACATCGTAGGTACTTTGGGTATCCTGTACGGTGGCGGCGGTTCCGATGTGTACACTGCCATTGCTGACGCATTCAACGGCGTTCAAGGCTATTCCTTCCTGATCTTCAACCTGCTGTGCGCACCTTGCTTTGCAGCCATCGGTGCCATCCGCAGAGAGATGAACAATGCCAAGTGGACTTGGTTTGCCATTGGTTACCAGTGCGGCTTCGCGTATGTGATTGCTCTGATTGTAAACCAGATCGGTGCTATGTTCATGGGCAACGGCAACATTTTCGGCCTGATCGTTGCGATCCTGCTGATTGCCGCTATCGTGTATATGCTGTTCCGTAAGAACAAGTATGACAATAACACCTTGACCGTGACCGCAAAGAAAGCGAAGAGCAAGGCAACCAAATAATTAAACAAGAAGGTGTGTTTATGCTTGCCTTTCTAAAAGCGAATTATTTAACCATTCTGATCATTCTTGTGCTGGTGGCTATCGTAGTGGGGATCATCTGCTCCATTGTGAAAGACAAAAAAGCCGGGCGCAACACCTGCGGTGCCAACTGCGCCCATTGCGCCAACGCCGGCTGCTGCCACCAGCAGCCTAAGAAGAAAAAGAGATAGGAGGTATGCTTTATGACAAGAACCGTTGTTGGCATTGACGGCATGGCTTGCGGTATGTGCGAAAGCCATGTAAACGATACCGTGCGCCGCAACTTTCATGTAAAGAGCGTAAAGGCCTCCCATAAAAAGAAACAGGCTGAGATCATTTCGGCAGAGCCTTTAGATGAGGCGGCCCTGCGTAAGGCCATCGGCGACACCGGCTACACGGTGACGGATGTGCACACGGAGTCGTACAAGAAAAAGGGCCTGTTTGGTCACTAAGCCTCCCTACGCAAATAAATCCCTTGTGGATTTTGTTTGAACCGCAGTGGAAGCCTACAATACACAGCAGGCGGGCAAAAATCCGCCTGCATGGATAACACCCTCCCTGTACTTTCTCCTTCCGGCTCCCTGCGGTAACGCTCTTTTCCGTGCCCTTTGGGCGCAAAAGAGTCTTCTCCTTTCTCGGCAGACTGGCCATTGTCTGCCACCCGCACTCTAATCGAGTGCGGTCCAAGCGGCGCAGTTTCTGCGCCGCTTGTTTTATGTGCCTTTTCTTATTATGGCAAAGAAGGCAGCTGTGCGGCAAACGACTGCAAAGCAGTTGTTCCATGTCATAAAGAAAAAACCGACGGTGCCCCTTATGGACGCCGTCGGTTTCTGTTCCTATTGCAAATTATTTCTTTTTCTTAAAGGGATTGGGCAGTGGCTTTTTCGGCTGGTCAGCGGCACGCAGCGTCGCTTCTGCTGCGGCCCGTTCCCGTGCCGGCGGGTTGTACAGATGAATACGCCCGGTGTCGTTAAAGGCCTTAACGGTCATCACCGCCAACGGCACCAAGAACATACCGATAAATCCAAAGATCTTCAGACCAAAGTACAGACCCATTAGGGTCACCAGCGGGTTGACTCCCAAGGTCTGACCCACGATCTTTGGCTCAATGTATTGGCGGATCACGGTGATCGCCACATAAAGCACCAGTAGCCCGATGCCCTGCTTGGTGTTGCCGTCCAGCAGGCTAATCAGTGCCCATGGAATGAGAATGCCACCGGAGCCTGCCACCGGCAAAATGTCAAAGATGGCAATGCCTATGGCAATTACCACCGCATAGGCATTGTGCATAATGCCTATGGTGTTCATAACGGTAAAGCCCAAAAACAGCTCGCAGAAGGTAATAAACATGATCAGCGCGTAGGCCCGCAGCATTTTGACAATGGTCTTGGAGAACAGCTGCTTGGTCTCACTCAGCAGGTTTTTATGCTTTGCCGGCAGCTGCAACTTGATAAAGTGTACCACCTTATCATAGTCCTTGGTAAACAGGATCCAGGCGATAATGCCGATGACGACGGCCAACAGGGCAGAGGGTAGGCTCTTGACCACATTGACCACGCCGCTGACGCCGTTGGAGATCCCGGATTTGATTGTTTCCAAATTCAGACCGATCTTGCTCAAATCAAAATCCTGAATCAGGTTGTTAAAGAAATCCGTAACCGAGGTGGAGACAGAGGCGTAAATGCCGTCCGGCAAAAACTGCAAAAAGTGAAGCACATTCTTTTGCAGGGTGGTCAAAAAGCCGGGTAGATCGTTCATTTGGTCTCCCACATAGGAGATGAAACTGCCGATCTCCTGAAACAGCTTTTGAATCAGCAGACCCACCGGAACCAGGATAATGAGAATGGTAAGGAGAACCAAAAGCACGCTCCACAGGCCGTGGCACTTGTGGTGTGTCTTTTTGTCCAGCCAGCGCAGGGGGCGCTGATTGATTACCGCAAAAAGAAAGGTGAGCAAAAAGGGAGCCGCCACCCAAAAGCAGTAGCGGAAAAACAGAAACAGCAGTCCGAAGATCACTGCTGCATAGGCCAGATTGATCAGCGCGTCGCGTCGCTTTGCTACTTTTTCGTTCATAAAGCCGTCCTTATATATTATTATAAAACAATACCCATTACTAAGCATTTTATAGTATTTTGCCCTTTCTTGCAAGGGATTTTTGTAAATATTGCAAAAATCTGAATTTAGGTCTTGATTATGGGCGGAAATCGTGCTACTATATTCAAAATGTTTTTGACAAGCGTACATTTGTGCACAGGTGGTGAACACATCAAATGAGTAAAGCAGGTTATGTGCTGGTGGACGCCGGAATCTTGCCGGAGGTTTACCGCAAGGTTTTAACGGCCAAAAAGTACCTGGCTACCGGCAAGGCGGCTTCTGTCAAGGAGGCGGCGCAGCTGGCAGGGATTTCTCGCAGCGCATACTATAAATACAAGGATGCCATCTTTGAGTACGGTACCTCTGCGTCAGACGAGGTGGCCACCGTCAAGGCCCGGTTGCAGGACAGCGCCGGCGTGCTCTCCGGCTTTATCGGCGCCATCTCTCGGGTGGGGGGCAATGTGCTCTCCGTGAACCAGAGCCTGCCCCAGGACGGGGCGGCGGATGTGACCGTGACCGTGCGCATTGCCGATCTGTCTGTGGAGCCTGCCCGTTTACCGGCGCTTTTGGAGCAGTTGGACGGTGTTGTTGGCGCCGCATTTATTCAGTAAATTTATAAGATTGCTGCCCGGCAGCAAAATTTCTCTTTCAGGAGGTTCAAATGAAAGTAGCAGTTATGGGGTACGGAACCGTCGGTTCCGGCGTGTGTGAAGTGATTGAAACCCACCAGGACACCTTAGCCAAGCGCACCGGCGGTAAGGCGCTGGAGCTGGCGCGGATCCTGGATTTGCGGGAGTTCCCCGGCGACAAGCACGAGGCGCTCTTTACCAAGGATTTTAACGATATTCTAAATGATCCGGAGATCCAGATCGTGGCAGAGACCATGGGCGGGGTGAACCCGGCTTTTGACTTTACCATGAAGCTGCTCGCCAGCGGCAAGAGCGTGGTCACCTCCAACAAGGAGCTGGTGGCGCAAAAGGGACCGGAGCTGCTGGCCTGTGCCAAAGCCCACAATGTAAATTATCTGATTGAGGCGTCCGTGGGCGGCGGTATTCCCATTATTCGTCCCATGGCCCAGTGCCTGGCGGCCAATCATATTGAGGGCATTGCCGGTATTCTCAATGGCACCACCAACTTTATTTTGACCCAGATGATCGAGGAGGATATGTCCTTTGCGGATGCACTGGCGCTGGCCCAGGCCAACGGCTTTGCAGAGAAGGACCCCACCGCCGATGTGGAGGGCCATGACGCCTGCCGCAAGGTGTGCATTTTGGCTTCCCTGGCCTTTGGCAAGCATGTGTATCCCTCTCAGGTGGAGACGGAAGGTATCTCCAAGATCACCCTGGAAGATGTGGCTTATGTGGCCTCTGCCGGCGGCGTGATTAAGCTGCTGGGTCAGATCAAGGATCTGGGCAACGGTAAGATCGCTGCCTTTGTTGGCCCGGCTGTGGTGTATAACGGCTCTCAGCTGGCTTCCGTTAAGGGCGTGTTCAACGCTGTTTTGGTGCGGGGCGACGCCGTGGGCGATGTGTGCTTCTACGGACAGGGCGCCGGTAAGCTGCCCACCGCTTCTGCCGTGGTGGCAGATATGGCGGATTGTGCCGCACACACCGAGCAGCGCCGCATCTTTGGCTGGGGCGCCGGTGAGGAGGACTATGTGGTGGACTACAAAACCGCCATCAAAATGCCCTTCTATGTACGGGTACAGGGCGAGGAGACCCACATTAAGCAGGCCTTTGATAATGTAAAGTTCCTCTCTCGCAGAGGGCAGCCTGCTGACGAAAAAGCCTTTATCACCGACGAGATGACAGAGGAGGAGCTGGAGCGCCGCCTGGCCGGGTTCCCGGTAGAGGCTGTCATCAAGGTGGCAAGTTACTAATTCGGAGGATAGATAGACTATGGGACTGATTGTACAGAAGTTCGGCGGCTCCTCAGTAGCCAATGCCGAGCGTGTAAACAATGTGGCACGCATCGTGACGGACACTTATAAGGCCGGCAATGATGTGGTTGTCGTGGTGTCCGCTCAGGGCGATACCACCGATGATTTGATTGAAAAGGCCAAAGAGATCAACCCCCACGCAGCAGCCAGAGAAATGGATCAGCTGCTGACCGCCGGGGAGCAGATCTCTATTTCGCTGCTGGCCATGGCCATTGAGCGTATGGGCTTTCCGGTGATCAGCCTGCTGGGCTGGCAGGCCGGATTTAACACCAACGCGATGTACGGCGCGGCGCGGATCAAGAACATTAAGCCCAACCGCTTGCAGGCGGAGCTGGCTAAGCGCAATATTGTGGTGGTAGCCGGGTTCCAAGGATTGAACCGCTATGACGACCTGACCACATTGGGGCGCGGCGGGTCCGATACCTCTGCGGTGGCTATCGCTGCTGCACTGAATGCAGACAAGTGCCAGATCTTTACCGATGTGGAGGGCGTATACACTGCCGATCCCCGCAAGGTGGAGAATGCGCAGAAGCTGAAAGAAATCACTTATGACGAAATGCTGGAGCTGGCCACCTTGGGTGCACAGGTGCTCAACAACCGCTCCGTAGAGATGGCAAAGAAGTACGGCGTGGAGCTGGAGGTGCTCTCCTCGCTGAATCCCATTCCCGGCACCATTGTTAAGGAGGTAGCAAAAATGGAAAAAATGCTCATTCGCGGCGTAACCAAGGATAAAGATGTGGCTCGTATCTCTGTGATCGGCCTGAAGGACACCCCCGGTGTTGCCTTTAAGATTTTCTCCAAGCTGAGCCAGCGCAACATTAATGTGGATATTATTTTGCAGTCTGTCGGCCGCGACGGCACCAAGGACATTACCTTTACCGTCAGCAAGGACAACGGCCCCTTGGCGGTGGAGATCCTGAATGACGAAGTGGGCGGTTTCCAGGATGTGGTGTGCGATACCCATGTGGCCAAGGTTTCCATTGTTGGCGCCGGTATGGAGTCTCACCCGGGCACGGCTTCCAAGATGTTTGAGGCTCTGTATGAGCGGGACATCAATATTCAGATGATCTCTACTTCTGAGATCAAGATCTCTGTTTTGGTTGCCGAGGAGGACGCCGATAAGGCGGTTTCTGCCGTGCACGCCAAGTTCATTCCCAACGACTGATTTTTGTGCAAAACAGCAAAAGCAAACGCGCGTATCTGTTGCAGATGCGCGCGTTTTTGTGGCTTTTAGCTTATTTTTCTTTGTAGTACAGGCCGTATTGCAGTGCGCCGCCTTTGTAAGCGCCCAGGGTGTGCAGGGCGTTTTTCAAAAGGGTCTTGGCGCGAGCCTTGGGGTACAGGGAAAAGACGGTCTTGTCCGGGTTTTTGCCTGCCTCCAGAGCGGCAAAAAAAGCGTCTCGCCCGGCGCCCGGGGTAGGCGGGGTGTGCAGGTGTTGGTTCTCTGCCGGCAGCCGCTCTGCCGCCGGTGCCGTGTGCAGCGAGGCGCTTTCCATCAATAGGCGGCCTTTTTCGCTTTGGCATAGCAGCAGCGACACGCCCCGGCGACGCTCCGTTTCCGGCAGGTCGGACTGCCAGGCGTCACCCAGGGTCAAGTCTGCCACTCGCTGAACGGTAGCGAATGGGCAGTGCAGGCAGCCGTCGCTTTGGCTGATGGTGTTCAAAAAGGCAGTAATATAGCCGTCGTTCCCGGTGGGGGAAAGGGCTTTGTACCCGGCGAGCGGAGCCGCGCCCTTTTGGCGAAAGCGCAGATCCGCAAGTGTCGCCGGGTTCATGCCGTGGCTGTTTAGATATTGCGCCAGCACGGCGGGCATGGGTGTGCCGTGGCAGATTAGGTCAACGGTGTACAGCCGCTTACCCAGTGCCGGACCAATAAAGTTCTTGGCAGCAGCCACTTGGCAAGGCAGGGCGATCAGCAGCACGGAGCGGCCGTCGGTCAGTCGTTGCCTTAAGGGGTGATACAGGTCTGCTGCCCGGCTTTTTACATATTTGGACCCGGCAAAGGCTGCCAATTCTTCCGTGGTCTCCGCAAAGGCAAATGTGCATTCACCGCTTTGGAATCGGCAGCTACAAACCACGCCGCCGGTTTGGATAAAGGCCGCGGCAATGGCACTTGCCACGCCACCGGAGGCCCCTTGCAGACGCAGTTGCTCCGCCGTGCACCAGCCTTGATATATGGCGATGGGTTCGCTTTTTTGCGGAGTGTGCAGGACCGGACACGCCCGGGTACAGGCGCCGCAGCTTACGCATTTGGCACTGTCAATTCTTGCTTCGCTGCCCCGCAGCCGGTCTGTTAGGGCAATAGCGCCCCGGGTGCACACGGCGGTGCAGGCGCCGCAGTAGGTGCACTGCGCCGGTGGGCAAACGAAAGTTGGCTTTTCTGTGTTCATTTTTCGATCATCTCTCGCAGTAGGGATAGGGAAGCGGTTCGAGCCGTTTCAATTTTTTTGTGCACCGGGGCGTAATTGATGGGCGTGGCGGTGAGGGTCGTGTCTGCTGGATCCGTGACCAGGCGGCTTTGCAGCTCGGTCAGAGTAAGCAAACTTTGATTGCGTGTGCCGGTACAGTTGGTCGGCAGCACCTCCGCAAAGGGCACCCCAAAGCGTAGAGAAAAGGCGGTGCCGTGAAAGCTGTCTGTGATCACACAGGCGGCATTTTTGATATAGTGCAGGAACTGGCCGGGGGTGGGGGCGTAAATGAACTTGCCGCCCCAGGTGGCTTGGTGCACACTGGCAGAAAGGCGCAGCAGCGGCTTGCCTACCGCCTTGGCCGCCGCCTTAGCGTAGGCGCAAAGCGCCGGGTCTTTATGAATTTGATAAACCAAAAAGTAGCTGTCGGGCGCTGCACTGATGGGTTCCAGCAGACTCTGCCAAAAGTCGTCATCCGGCAAAAACACCGGGTCGATTACCTGCTTGCCCTCCAGTCCAAGCTGCCGTAGCAGCGCAATGGCGCTGTCCTCCCGCACGGTGATGCTGGTATATTGCCGCAGATCCCGGCAGAACTGCCCCCGCAGGGGCTTGGACAGCTCTGTGCGGCCAAAGCTGGCGGCGTAGGCCACCTTTTTTGTGCCCTGCGGCGCAAAGGCCAGCCGATAGACCGGATCGTAGGTGCCGTCCTCCATAGGACCCCACACCTGGTCGCTGCCGGTCATATACACATCGGCTTTCGGTCCGTTGGCGGTCAGCTCTTGTGCCGTGCTGAACGGCTCGGTCAGATGCAGCATCTGCCGCCGGGCGCTCTCAAACAACCGACCGGCCATCACATTCTCCGTATAGCGCAAGGTGCTGTACACCCGGCGGCGCAGGGGCGTGCGGTTCCACCGAGGCTTTTGTTGCAGCTGGCATTTGTGCAACTGGGTGCAGACCTCGTTAGGGCGCACATAGTCGATGATGCGGCAGCTGTGCCCCAGCGCCTCTATGGCGTTTTGGGTGGCAGCGGCTTGCAGCAGTGAGCCGTAATTGGCAATGGCGTGGCGGGTGATGACAGCAACCTCCATGGGGTTCCCTCCTGTTCTTTCTGCCTATATTATACCTTGCCTCGGGGCGCGGGTCAATGATTTTGGTCTTTTGCGGGTATGACTTGACACTGCATAAATTATAATATATAATATAACGAATAAATCTTAAGTTAAGGAGTCGTTCCAAATGGCAGAAAAAGTGTTTAAGATGACCGCAGAAGGCAAAGCCCAGCTGGAAGCGGAACTGGATTCCCTGAAGACCGAAGGCCGTATTGACATTGCTGAAAAGCTGAAAGTCGCCCGCTCTTATGGCGACTTGTCCGAGAACAGCGAATATGATGAGGCCAAGAGTGAGCAGGCCAAGATCGAGGCTCGCATCAATGAGCTGGAGTACCAGCTGGAGCACGCCGAGATTATCGGCGCCACCGAGAAGGGCAGTGTGAGCATGGGCTCCAAGGTCACCGTGCTGCGCAAGTCCGACGATGTGCGCGCGACCTATGAAATCGTGGGCTTTTCCCAGTCCAACCCGGCAGAAGGCAAGATCTCTGATGAAAGCCCGGTGGGTCGTGCACTGATGGGCGCTAAGATCGGCGAGACCGTAACGGTGGAGGCTCCCATTGGCAACATTGATTATTTGATTGAAGAGATTGACTAAGGAAGAGGAATGACTATGGCAGGAAAGTTTGAGATCACCAAGGCCGGTGACGGTACTTTCAGTTTTGAATTTTTAATTGACGGCACCCCTGTGGCGCAAAGCCCTGTGTTTGAGAAAGAGGACGCTTGCCGCCGTGGCGTAAAGGCTGTAAAGAAGAATAGCCGCATGAAGGTGCAAAACGCCTTTGCAGGTGACGAGGAAAAAACCAATCCCAAGTATTTGGTGAAACCGGCGGAGAACGGCGCCCGCTTTACCCTGTTTTTGCAGACCGGGGAGCCTTGCCTGACCGGTACGGCTGCGGACGAGGCTGCCGCCCTGGCTGTGATCGAACAGATCGGCAATAATGCCAACGCCGCTCAGATGGCCATGGCAGAGGTGGTGCTCAGCGAGAATGAACTGCGCCAGATCCGCCTGAACAAGTTGCAGGCGCTGCAAGAGGCCGGGCAGGATCCGTTCCAGATTACCAAGGCAGAGCAGACCCACCACACCGCCGATGTGCGCGCCGATTTTGACGCGCTGGAGAATACGGATGTGACCCTGTGCGGGCGAATGATGTCTCGCCGGGATATGGGCAAGGCCAACTTTGTGGATCTCAGTGACCGCACCGGGCGTATGCAGATCTATGTGCGGATGAACGATGTGGGCGAGGATGTGTTCCGTGCCTTTAAGAAGTGGGACATTGGCGACCTTTTCCAGGTGACCGGCTTTGTGTTTAAGACCCGCACCGGTGAGATCTCTGTTCACGCCAAGGAGCTGAAGCTGCTCACCAAGAGCCTGCTGCCCCTGCCGGAGAAGTTCCACGGCCTGCAAGATACCGACACCCGGTACAGAAAGCGCTATTTGGACCTGATTATGAACCCGGATGTACGCGACACCTTTGAGAAGCGCTCCGCCATTATCCGTGAAATTCGCAAGTTCCTGGACGGCGAGGGCTTTATGGAGGTGGAGACCCCCATTCTGGTGAGCAACGCCGGTGGCGCTGCGGCTCGTCCTTTTGAGACCCATTTTAATGCGCTCAATGAAGATTTGAAAATGCGCATTTCTTTGGAGCTGTACTTAAAGCGGCTGATTGTAGGCGGCTTGGAGCGTGTGTATGAGATCGGGCGTGTGTTCCGTAACGAAGGTGTAGATACCCGCCATAACCCGGAATTCACCTTAATGGAGCTGTACCAGGCATATACCGATTATCACGGTATGATGGACCTGACCGAGCGGATGTATCGCCATGTGGCCGAGGCTGTGCTGGGCACCGCCAAGATTACTTATAACGGCATTGAGATGGATCTCTCTAAGCCCTTTACCCGCATTACCATGGTAGACGCAGTCAAGCAGTATAGCGGCGTTGATTTTAAGGAAATTCACACCTTGGAGGAGGCCCGCGCTGCGGCGGACGCCCACGAGATCGAGTATGAGGAGCGCCACAAGAAGGGCGATATTCTCAACCTGTTCTTTGAGGCGTATGTAGAGGAGCACTTGATCCAGCCCACCTTTGTGATGGATCACCCCATTGAGATCTCTCCTCTCACCAAGAAGAAGCCGGAGGATTCGGACTATGTGGAGCGCTTTGAGTTCTTTATGAACGGCTGGGAGATGGCAAACGCCTATTCCGAGCTGAACGATCCCATCGACCAGCGTGCCCGCTTTGCCGCCCAGGAGGAGATGTTTGCCCAGGGCGACGAGGAGGCCAACCATACGGACGAGGACTTCTTGCAGGCACTGGAGATCGGTATGCCCCCCACCGGCGGCATCGGCTTTGGCATCGACCGGATGTGCATGCTGCTGACAGATAGCCCCGCCATCCGCGATGTGCTGCTGTTCCCGACAATGAAGCCGTTGGACTCTGACAAGAAGGTTTCCAAGGAAGTTTCGGCTCCTG
>OGXT01000044.1_pt1 | contig 145289 bp, 102 predicted proteins | sample 1576361 | NCBI WGS metagenome assembly OGXT01 (sample SAMEA3541514, study PRJEB24748) | human gut metagenome | biome: human gut; feature: human-associated habitat; material: faeces | place: China | collected 2012 | reverse complement strand
AAGCAGAAAAGGACACACTCATTTCTTTGAAGCAAAGGTAGCCGTCCCCCACCGGAGCGCAAGGCCGGGCCCTGCGGGTCGGCGGGGAAAAAATCATCCTCGCGCTCTGCGCTCCGGTATTTTTTCCTGCCGAGCCTTGACGCTTTTCCGGAGGAAGAACGGCTGTAAGGCATTCAAAGAAACAAGAGTGCCCGCACCACGGGCCGGATGTCTAACAGATAAATGGAAAAAGGATATGGCAACAAAAGACGTAAAAGAATTCAACGGATGGTTTAACCGTTCATACGCGAGATTGAAGGAGAGACTCTCCATCTATGGAAAAATCGACGAGGACGCATTCCATGACGCCTATCTGGCAGTCAGGAAACAGGTCATGTTCGCAAGCGGCGGGATCGATGAGTTGGAATCCTATTTCTTCGGATGCTACCGGAGAATCCTACAGTCGGGGGCAAGGGATGAAAGCCGTTACGACAGTCCCGGAGACGAGTATTTCGCAAGACTGGGCGAGACGGACTGCGCGGAAGAGACAGAAGAACGGGAAGAGATGCTAACCGGATGCGACAGGCTGGTAAGGGACATACAGAAGTTCCTCAGGCGGCATTTCTCCTACGAGGACTACAGGATATTCATGCTGCGGTTCTACGAGACCGGAAGCTCGTTCCGCACCATAGCGAAACACATGGGCGAGAAGACCTCGCTGGTGACGCGCAGGGCACAGGCGATGATGGAATCCGTCCGGGCAAACCGGAAATTCATCGCCAGAAGAAAACTGATCATGGCCGGAGAGGCGGCATGACAAGAATAAAGGAAGAAGACAACGTATAACGAAAAAATATCGATGATTATGAAACTGACAGTTTATGACAAGAGCAATTCCCATCCGGCACTGACCTACAAGGGCAAACGGATCATCACGGTATGTCGTGACGGCAGCATGTATTTGAGCCGGATACTGAGCAGGGAACTGAGCCTGCAGGCTGGAAACAGGCTGTGTATCGCCAGGGACGAAGACAGGCCCAAGGACTGGTACATGTTCGTCTCGGATGACGAGAACGGCTTCACGATCTGGAACGACCCGCGTTGCGCCCGCTTCTCGAACAGCTTCATTGCCGGCATGATACTCGATGCGGCAAAGGTCGAGAAAAGCGCCGGATTCATGGTGGCGAAAGAACCGGTGAATGTGGACGGCAGGCTGTGCTACCGGATAATACTCGACAACCCGATACCGAAAGGGGTAAGTGTAAGGACAACCGGTACGAAATAAGTCCGACACCTGAAAGCAAAAGCAAGGGGCATCCGGAGGAGGAAGGAAGAACGACCGACCTCCGGGTGTCCCTTTTTTCATGCAGCCGCAGGCAGAATCACAACGGTTTCAGATTGATGCGGCTGCTGTAGATGGCGTTCAGCTCGTCACGGTACTGTTCCAGATGGGCAGAGAGGATATTGTCGATGTAACAGGAGATGCTGACAGTCGGTGCAATCACGGAAAGCAGGGTGCGCACCCGTTCGTAGTTCTCGCTGCTGACATAGGTCTGCCGGCGTTCCTTCACGACGCTGTTGTTAAACAGATGTTCGGGATACACCTGAAGGGTGTTTCTTTTTCGGCGTATTGTCGCCTGTGAGACCGGAGAGGTGGCTTCTTCCCCGGCAGATGTGACGGTATCCTTCACCTCGTCAGGGTTGGCAGGAATCCCGGACCGGTTTTCCGTTTCCGGTTCCTTGCCGTCTTCTTTTGGGGAGCCGGTGTCGTTGTCATCACAGATGTTTTTCAGGACGGCATCAGGAATATCCCCCGTCATCATGCTGCGTATCTGCTCCTCGTCGATTTTTACTTCCTTTCTTTTTACCATACTTCCATATTTTTGATAGTTGAACAATTCTTTTCCGGCAATCCTACATTTTCCTTACGTTGTGAATGTAAGAATACCACCCATATTACATGCTTGCATTATCTGACGGATATGTGCACCCGACCGGCAAGCCGGTCTTGTATCCAATCCCCCACGTGTTCAGTCTGGCATTAAGCCAATCATACAGTCACGCATTCACATATGGGGGAACGGTTGTTTTATTATGTTCCAGTATATCTCCGTTCACCCGGTACCGAACGGTTTAAAGCAACCATGCACCCCGTACCTGACGCACACCTGTATGACTGAACTGCCGGACACATGCTGATATGCGGCAAAATAATGATAATTTTTCCGGATTGGCACTATCATGGCGGTCTGCTGACGGTCTGTGACACTGTATGTCATCCTGTTACACCGCTCTAATGTCCTGCTGGTAGCGTTTTTTAGTATGCAGAGCGTGATCAAGATGCCTTCGGAAGGATTTTTTCGGAGGAAAGCGGTTGGAGCGCCATCTTTTCATTTTTCGGATGAAAAATTCATGTTCAAACGAACATGGCAAGTTGTGTTTTCGGCTGCCAGAAATTATTTCCGGCACCCCAAAACAACTTGCCGCTCGCCTGAAGGCTCGGGAAGGGCTCCACTCCAAAGTCGTTGCGCCTGAAAGCGGAAAAGCAGGAAACAAATATGTATGGACATACCGCTTTTATACACGAAACGGTTCTTTAAATTCTTTAAAAGAACAACTGCCGAAAAAAAGAAAATAAGCTTTATCCATGTTTCTGTTCTATCGCAATCCGTATTTCTTCATTTTCCGATATAATGTCGCAGGATTGACATTCAATAATTCCGCGGCTTTTTTCCGATGTCCCCCGCATTTTTCCAAGGCATCAATGATGGATTGCCTCTCCACGTCATCGCTGTTTCTTAGCGGCCGGATGACGGAAGAAGCAGCCGGGAGGCCGGATTGTATCTCTATATTCAGGTCCTTGATGCCAATCAACGGTTGCTCTGCCAGCAGTACTGCCCGGCGTATCCTGTTCTGTAACTCACGGACATTACCGGGCCATGAATATGTCAGTAGCAGTTTGCGTGCGTCAGGCGTGAAGCCTATTGTAGCCTGCCTGAGTTCTCCGGAATATTTCTCACGGAAAAATTCGGCCAGAGGAATGATGTCTTCTGGACATTCGGATAGTAATGGCAGTCGGATTTCAAACCCAGCCAGACGATGAAACAGGTCCTCACGAAAAGTCCCATTACGAACAGCCCGCTCCATATCCTCGTTGGTTGCAGCCACAATCCTCACATCCGCCTGCAGTTCCCTGTTGCTTCCCACCGGAACATAAATATTCTCCTGCAGGACACGAAGCAGCATCGTCTGAATTTCGGCAGGCACGGTGCCTATTTCGTCTAAGAACAGCGTGCCGCCCTTAGCCATCGTAAAATACCCTTCCCGATCAGAGTCGGCCCCGGTAAAAGCCCCTTTCCTGTGTCCGAAAAACAAGGATGATGCCAGGTCTTTCGGCACTGCACCGCAATTTACCGCGACAAAAGGCTTGTCATGCCGGTAACTGCTCTCATGGATAATCCGGGCGATTGATTCCTTCCCGGTTCCGTTGGCTCCACATATCATGACAGGTATGTCGAATGGAGCCACCTTCCCGGCCAGTCTTTCTGTCTCCATCGCCTTGGGGCTGATACGCTCATGCAGCATTTTCTTTTCCAACCGCACGGAGGATGAAGGTTGCAGCATTTCCTGCAGCAAGTCGATAAGTTCTTCCATTTGAACAGGCTTGGCCAGATAGTCCTTGGCGCCGAGCTTGATGGCCTTCACCGCCTCAGGTACGGAAGCATATCCGGTCATGACAATGAACGGGACATCCATTTTCTCTTTCTGTATCCATTCCAATAGGGATATGCCGTCTCCTTCGGGCAGGCGTACGTCGGAAAGGACCAGATTTATATCTCCTTTTTTTACCAGCTTACGGGCGGGAAGTTCTCCGCTTACTATTTCTGTATCATATCCTTCCCTTGACAGCCACTTCTGTATCATGTACGCCAGCACCGTATTGTCTTCAACGATTAATATCTTCTTTTTCATTTTCTATTGCTTTTTTCTCAGATTCGGCCATTTCTATCAACTTTTCCATATGCTGTATGATTCGTATGGTATGGTCGGTGATGAATCCGTCTGTTACCTCTGCTTTATGCAGGAGTTCCCGGTATGCCAGCAATGCCCTTTCCGCCTGTATCATTTCCCACATCGGTATCATACGGTGCACCGTCTTGCGGAGCGCCTCACGGTCTTTACAGGTGGAAGCCGATTGCAGGGCGGCTATATTTTTACGGGATTCTGAAATGAACATGTCCAGCATACGTGATTTATCCCCGATGTCGGAAATCAACGCAGAGAAGTCCGCCATGTGGTTTGCTTCTCCTGCGGCAGCCAAAGTATTCAGCAGTTCGTTTGTGGAAAAGGGTTTATATAAATAAGCTGTAAACCCGGCTTTATGGAAAAAGTCTCTTGTTTTTTCACCCCGTGCGGTCATGGCCACGACGGGGATAATCCGGGAATTGCCTATATCAGACCGGCGAAGCAATCCAAGAAGTTCAATGCCGTCTGTTCCTGCCATCTGTATATCGGTCAGAAGTAGGTCGTAATCGGTTTTCCGCATTTCGTTCACGACCTCCTGCACGTTACGACAAGCCTTGCTGAAGATACCGCTGCGTTCCAGCATTTCCTGGACCACTTCAAGCTGCATCGGGTCATCGTCGATTACCAATACACATTGCGGAAGCCCTGTTGGCATATCGGCTCTTTGTTCCTCCTCCTCGATACCTTCTGTTGTGAAAGGCAACGGCAGGGTAATAAGGAAGGTTGTCCCTTTTCCCATCTCGCTTTTTACCGTTATATTACCATCCAACAGAGTGATAAGTCCTTTGGTTATGGCAAGTCCCAAACCGAATCCGGACGGGTTTGTCTTGGATGTGGATCTTTCAAAAGGCTGGAAAATACGTTTTAGCATATCCTCACTCATTCCGATGCCTGTATCACTGATTTTCAGAAACAATGTTTCATCCTTATAATCGGCTGCAAATACAATAGTTCCGGCTTCCGTGAATTTAATGGCATTGGTCAATAGATTATCAATGATTTGCTCTATACGGTCCGAGTCGCCTTTAACGGTTATATCCGTTCCCGTGAAGTCGTGGGAGAATACAATCCCTTTATTGTTTACCGTCAGCGTGAACCCGGTGGCGATACGTTCCAGCAATGTATCCAATTTGAAGGGAACGTCATTACGCTTTTCTTTCGATTCGCTCAAACGGTACATGTCCAGCAGGTTGTTAAGAAGATGCAGGATGTGTTTGCAGAGGATACGGATATTCGTGAGGTAACGGTTCCTTTCCCGTTTGTTGCGGGTCTCCATCGTCAGTTCCGCGCTTCCGCTAATGGTATTTAGCGGACCGCGGATGTCATGGGTAATGGTAAGTATGATTTTCTTCCGCATTTCCAACAGTGCCGTATTTTGCTCTATCGTATCTTTTAATTGCTGTTGAGTGCTTGTTTTCTCTCTGATATCCCGTTGGATAATCAGATAAGAAACAATTAGAAGTACGATAGCACTAACAATCAATCCGGTTACAATCAGAGTCGAACGTTCATAGGATTGTTGGATATATAATTCCTTGCCTTGAAATGTGGCTTGCGTTTGCTCATCCATGCCTTGAATCAATACATACAGTTTGCGGTTCAACTCCCGGTTTTGAACACGCAGGCTGTCCGTGTAAGCGTTGATTGTCTGCTGCCGTTCTTCCTCCATAGAAATCAACCGCTTGTTCAGGGAATGAAATGTGTTTGGAGAGGTCGGAATCTGTACGGTCTCCTTGCCTCCGAATAGCCCGGCAATACCTTTCTTTTTTCGGGTTACGGTGCGGAAACTTCTTGTTTGTTGGGAAAGGACGGGTAAATGCTCCTGATATAAACTATCGTGCTGTTGAAACACCTGCATAGCTTGGTGCAGGTGCTTTTCCTTATTCGCCAGCAGAAAACGTAACGTATCTATTTGTTTGGTCGGGACAAACTCTTCATAGTCTCGTTGCAAAATTTGCAAAAGGCTGTCTATGCGCAACCGCTGCACCTGGTACTTCCGATAATCCTTTTTATCCCATGTAATTGCGGATTCTCCCAATGTGGCGAGGACGGTAATATGCCGATGAGCAGCGTTTATAGTACGGTTGGCATCCCGAATTTCTGTCATTTCCGATTCGATGTCTTGTACCCTGTTTCGTTCATGAAACATGATGGCGACCATACTGCCGATGACTACTATTAATATGATGTATCCTAAAAGAATTCGATGTTGTAGTAATAGTTTCATCTCAATAATTGCACTATTTTAGCTTGTATTTATTCACAATCAAAATATCCAATCTAATAAAAAATTCAATAGCAACTTAGTGTGTATGTATTTCTCCTTTTTTTGTTATATACAAACAAACGAAAGAGCATACACCACAGGCAACAAACACAATCCCCACAGTCCGTAACGGGTCTCCAATTCCAACCAACGGCGATACAATCCCTCCGAATGCGAAAGAGACAGCCCCGAGCAAGGCGGAAGCACTTCCTGAAAACTCCCTTCCTTTGTCCATGGCAAGAGTGGTGGAGGAAGTGAAACAAAGCCCTAACGAGAAAAGGATGCCAAGCATAAAAAGCTCATAAACGAGAAATCCGCAGCCGAAAAACAATGCCACCGCCTCGCATACCGAAAAGGCAAACAGGCCGACACTTCCCAGCAGCACACCGTTTTCTATCCGTCTGAATTTAACGGCAAAGGCGGCAGATATGACCACAGCTATCGCATTCATGCCAAAGCAAACGCTAAACTCGAAAGGAGTAAAGCCATAATGTTGCTGCATAATGAAGGGAGCGGAAGCGATGTTGGCAAAGAGTGCAGCTTGGGCGAACCCAAGCTGCAACATATACCCCATGTAGGGACGGTTTCTCAATAAAGGTATGAAGTATGACGATAAATTTAAGAGACTGGATGAAACACGCCTCTCCACGGGTATAGATTCTTGATAATACACACAAGCGAACAACAACAGTATGCCAATGCCCAGCAGGATGACGAAGATACCTTGCCAGCCGCCTGCTTCGGTCATAGTGCCTCCTATCACCGGAGCCAATACCGGAGCTATGCCGTTAATGGAACCTATGATTGCCAGAATCCGGGCCAGTTCACGACCTGCGAACAAATCTGTTGATACCGAACGGGCTATGACAATGCTTCCGGCTGCCGCAATGCCTTGAAACAGGCGGAAGGCGACAAACAGATAGACATCGGAAGATAACAAGCAAAGCAATGTGGACAATATGAAAAGCAGCAAAGTCCACAACAGTACCGGTTTTCTGCCATATCGGTCGCTCATAGGGCCGAAAAGCAACTGACCTACCGCCAAGCCAACCATGCACGAGGTGAGACTGAGCTGCACCAATGAGGTGGTAGTGCCGAACCCTTCCACCATAGACGGCAGAGCCGGCAAGTACATATCGGTCACGAACGGGCCAAAGGCAGTCAGCAATCCCAAAAAGACCAACAGAAACGTCCGGTATGAATCGGCTTTTAGAATCAATGTCTTCATTCGCAACCTCCCCCCAACGCATTATATAAATTGATAACAGACTGGCAATAGGTGAATTTGTCGGAAACAACATTCAACCGCGCATTCAGCAACGACTGGCGTGCTGTCAGCAGTTCCAGATAGGTGGCATTCCCGGTGCGATACAACGCTTCCGAAGTTTGCACCGCACGTTTCAGTTCGCTGCATTGCTTGAGGTGGCTGTCAAGACTCTTTTTTACTGATTCAGTAGCATACAGTCCGTCGTTCACCTCCTGACCGGCATCCAGCAAGGCTTGCTTGTAAGCGAGCAACGCAATCTGCTCTTCATCTTTGGAGACTCGCAGATTCGATGCCAGTTTCCCTCTATTGAAAATAGGTTGTGTCAGAGATGCGATTGCCGAAAGTATCCAGCCGCCCGGATTCGTTACTGCCTGCCCTAAAGAATTGGTCCAGCCGGCACTTCCGGCAAGTGTCAGGTTGGGATAGAAGGCCGAACGCGCCTGATTGGTGGCATAATAAGCATTCGCCAATGTCATTTCTGCCTGCACTACATCCGGGCGTTTCGACAGCAACCGCAAAGGAACTCCGACGCAGAACTGCTCCGGAAAACGCTGCTCCTCCAAACTGCCCCGTTGTATACTTCGGGAGGTAGTGCCTAAAAGCGTACAAAGTGCATTCACTGCTTCATGCTGTTGCCTCAGCAGGTCGTTGTGGGTAGCTTCCAGTTCGTACAGGCTGGCGCGTGCCTGTGTGATGGCATTCTCCGTTTCTTCGCCCACTTTGAATTTCGACTCCATGGTTCGTATCTGCTCCTTCCATATGTCCAATGTAGTCTGGCTGATTTCCAGTTGTTCGTCCAGCATCAGGAGTGAGAAATAATCGTTCGCTATGGTGGCTATCAGCTCTGCACGGACCGCCTGTTGATAGGCCTTTTGCTCCAACAGGGCGGCTTGAGTTCCTTTCTTGGCATTACGCAGGCTTCCGAAAAGGTCTATTTCCCAACTTGCCTGCACGGGCAGTTCATAAGTCTTTACCGCCTTGTTCCCGTCCGTGCCTGTCAGAGTCCCTTGTGGGGACAAGGTCAAGGACAGCAAGAACGACAGGCGTGCGGCTGTCAGTTGCGCTTTAGCCTGATCGACACGCAGCAAGGCTGTCTGCATATCTGTATTGTTCTCCAGACCGTACCGGATTAAATCCTGCAACAACGTATCTTGAAAGACTTCCTGCCAAGGGAGGTCGCCCAGCGTTAGAGAGTCGTCTGCTCCGCTACCGTTCATGTCTTGATACAGGCTGTCAACCGGCAAATCTTCCGGTCGTTGATAGTTGCGATAGATATGGCAGCTGCTCAGCAATGCCATACACATGATTATATAGATTATCTTTTTCATATTCATACCTTTCTGTCTTCTTTACGTTTACCCATTACCCGCTCTTCAATGTATTGGAATACGATAAAGAAAGCAGGTGTTACAAACAACAAGGCTACAGTCCCGATAACCATACCGCCCACGGTGCCCACTCCTAAAGACTGATTGCCATTGGCACCTACTCCGGAAGCGACCATCAGCGGAAACAGACCGAAAATCATGGTGAGTGCCGTCATCAGGATGGGACGGAAACGGACGGTAGCTGCGCTCATGGCGGCTTGGGTCAGCGACATACCCGCCTGACGCCGTTCGGTTGCGTACTCTGTCAACAGAATGGCTGTTTTGGAGAGCAAGCCTATCAGCATAATCAGTCCGGTCTGCAAATAGATGTTGTTTTCAATCCCCCAGATACGGGCAAACAGAAAACTTCCCATCAAGCCGAAAGGCACGGAAAGGATTACCGCCATCGGGATGAACACGCTTTCGTAAAGGGCGCAAAGTATCAGGTAAATGAACAGGATACATACGCCATAAATAATAAGCGTGTCGTGCGAACCTGCCATTTGTTCCTCTTCGCGGGTCATGCCGGAGTATTCATAACCGTAGCCGGTGGGCAGGGTTTGTGCCGCCACCTCAGTCACGGCATTGATGACGTCTCCCGAACTGTATCCGTCTGCCGGCATTCCTTGTACGTTGATGGAGGAGAACATATTGAAACGTGTCAATGACTCCGCTCCGTAAGTCTTGGTCAGTTTCACAAATTGGCTCATCGGTGCCATTCCGCCGTCTGTCTTCACAAATATATTGTCCAAAGACTGCATATTCTTGCGGTTATCCGAAGGGGCTTGAAGGATGACGCGGTATAGCTTTGTAAAACGGTTGAAATTGGACGCATAGATACTGCCGAAGTATCCGGACAGCACGTCCAGCACTTTATCGGTGGAGGTGCCCGCACGCTGGCACTGTGCTTCGTCCACATCGATGCGGTATTGCGGGAAGTTGGCACTGAACGACGTATAGGCCATCTGTATCTCCGGGCGTTTGTTCAGTTCCGCCAAGAACTCATCGGTTACTTTGTTCAAAGCACTGATACCCTTTCCGCTACGGTCTTGGATATAGAGCTCAAAGCTGTTTCCCGTTCCGTAACCCGAAATCATAGGAGGTGAGAATACAAACAGATTGGCATTCTTGATGTCTGCCGTGCGGCGATAAATTTCCTCGGAAATGGCATCCACGCTGCTGCTCTCGTCTTGACGTTCATCCCAATGCTTCAGTTTGATGATGAACATACCGTGGGAAGAGCCGCTGCCTGAGCCCATACCAAATCCTGCCACCTTATTGAAATTGTCAATCTGCGGGATTTCTTTCAGTTCTTTTTCTACTTTGTCCATGATGCTTGCCGTCTCGGCCAAAGTGCTTCCGGCAGGAGCGTCCAGGCTGACAAATATGGAACCGGTATCTTCCGATGGCACAAGTCCGGTCTTGGTGGTATTCATCAAATAGCCCAGCAACAAGATTGCTACCCCCAATGAAGCCCAAGCCATCCATTTGCGCTTGATAAAAAACTTGGCTCCTATTTTATACTTCAACACAATGCGTTTGAAGGTCGAATCAAAAGCCATGCGGAAGCGGGTAGAAAATTCCGGCTTCTTCCCTTCGACAAGAATTTCATTCGGACGGAGAATCAGTGCGCAGAGGGCAGGCGAAAGCGTCAGCGCGTTCACAGCTGAAATGCCTACGGCAACCGCCATCGTAACGCCGAATTGTGTATAGAAGATACCCGACGTTCCGCCCATGAACGATACGGGAACGAATACTGCCATAAAGACCAGTGTGGATGTGACGATGGCCGAAGATATGCCGTTCGTGGCATCAACGGAGGCTTTATAAGGCGAACGATACCCTTCGTCGAACCGGGTCTGCACCGCCTCGACTACAATAATGGCATCGTCTACAATCGTACCGATGGCAAGCACCAATGCGAAAAGCGTCAGCAGGTTGATGCTGAACCCTGCGATATAGAGGGCGGCAAAAGTCCCAATCAATGACACGAAGATACTGATGGTAGGTATCAGCGTGGAACGCGGGTTCTGAAGAAACACATACACCACCAATACAACCAGCACGATAGCTTCCAGCAGCGTCTTGATCACCTCGTCGATAGAGGCATCCAGAAAGTTTTTCGTACTCATCAGCTCTACAATCTCCACATCTTCCGGAAGAGTCTCTTTCAGTTCGTCCAAATACTTGTCTATATTGGTGATGATTTCGTTGGCATTGGTTCCGGCAGTCTGGTTAATCATGCAGGTACTTCCCGGAGCACCGTTGACGGTACCGGTATAGGCATAGCTTTGTGCTCCCAACTCTACGGTAGCGATGTCTTTCAGCTTTAACACCCGTCCATCATCGTAAGCCTTGATGATTATCTCCTCAAATTCCTGTTCCGTTTCCAGTCGTCCGCGATATTTTAAGGTGTATTGATACACATTCTTGGAGTCTTCGCCGATGGAACCGGTCGAGGCTTCGATATTCTGGCTGGAAAGCGCGGTTTCCACATCGCCCGGTTCCAGTTCATACTGTGCCATGACATCCGGCTTCAACCAAATGCGCATGGCATAGTTGCCTCCCATCACATTCACTTCGCCCACGCCGGAGATGCGCTGTAGTTGCGGCTTCACGTTGATGGTGAGGTAGTTGGTCAGGAAAGTCTCGTCGTATGTTCCCTTCGGGCTATAAAGCCCGAATATCTTCAGCATACTGCTTTGCCGCTTCATGGTAGTGACACCCACTTTGGTCACTTCTGCCGGTAATAACGAGGTGGCGGTAGATACTTTGTTCTGCACATTGACCGCCGCCATATCCGGGTCGCTGCCCTGCTTGAAGTAAACGGTGATTTCGGCACTGCCGGTATTGCTGGCGGTAGAGGTCATGTAGGTCATATTTTCCACCCCATTGATGGCTTCCTCCAACGGTACGATGACACTTTTCTGCACGGCTTCCGCATTGGCACCGCTATAGGTGGTGGAGACACGAATAGTAGGAGGGGCTATGTCGGGATATTGCTCTACGGACAGCGCATACAATCCGATGAGTCCGGCTACAAGGATAACGACCGAGATGACGATGGAAAGAATCGGTCGGTCTATAAATTTCTGTAGTTTCATGATTTATTCTCCTTTCCCTTCTTTTGTTGTGGCTACTGTTGTGCCGTCTTTCAACAAGCCCGCACCTTCGGAAACAATCACATCACCATCCTGCAACCCTTCCTCTACAATGTATTCTGTTCCGTCATTGATTTCAAAAACGGTTATCGGAGTGGAAACAGCCTTGTTGTCCACCACTTTATAAGCAAAGATGCGGTTTTGAATCTCGTAGGTGGCTTCCTGGGGAACAACGATGCTTTGCGGGCGGTCATACGGAATGATGATATTGGCCTGCCCTCCACTCATCAGACGCTTGTCCTTGTTGTTGAACACCGCACGCATACTCACCGTTCCGGTTGTCTTGTCAATAATGCCGCTGATAACGTCTATCTTTCCTTTCTGTTCGTAAGCCGAACCGTCGTTCAGTTCCAACGAAACTTCCGGGAAAGATTGCAATGCCTGGTCCAAGGAACCGTATTGGACCGTGAGGGAAAGCACTTGTTTCTCGGTCAGAGAGAAATAGGCGTACATTTCCGAATTGTCTGATACACTTATTAGGGCATCCGTCATGGACGGGCTGACCAATGCGCCGATACGGTAGGAGGTCATGCCCGCATATCCGTCCACCGGACTCTTTACCTCCGTATAGGAAAGGTTGTTGCGAGCCTCTGTCAGTTCCGCCTGCGCTTGCAATAAGGCGGCTTTCACGCTTTTGTAATCATTCTGAGCTGTACGTAGTTCAAATTCCGAAATCACTTTGTCAGCAAACAACGATTGTTTTCCTTCCAACGTCTGCTTGGCAGTCGCCTCATTGGCCTCTGCCGTTGCTACGATCGCCTCCGCTTTTTGCAGGGCAGCCTTGTAGGGCACTTGGTCTATGATAAACAGGATTTGTCCTTTATGGACACGGGCACCTTCCTCCACGCAGACTTGTGTGATGGTTCCCGACACTTGCGGACGCACCTCTACATCCTGTTTTCCTTTTATTACTGCGGAATATTTGACAGAAAGCTGTCTGTCTTCCGGTTTCAATGTCATAAGGGGGTAATTCCCACCCTCTTCCTGCTGCTTCGCATCCTGCCGGCAACCGGACAGCAAAGTTACGCAGCACAATACTGATACAAAAACACTTCTTACCTTCATCTTTTTTTAGTTAAATTGTTATTTGATGCCGCAAAATTAGAAGGGAAATAGCCTGCCCTGTTTGTGCGAACCGTGCAAGGATTTGTCCAAATAGCCCCTTATTAGAATATATTAGCGATTAGAATGTCTATTTGACACATGAAATTGTTCAAAAAAGACATTTCTCCGTATATTTGCAACAACGTATAAACCAATACAATAAGAATGACTCAAAAAGAATTATCCCTGTTATTCCCTTCCAATTGTCATAAGGAGGGATTGCTTTTGTTAGTACCTCCAAGTAAATTCCATAAATTGGAAGGAAAAACCATCGAAAAAAGCCGTTTGCATATTCTTTTATGTGAGGGCATTATAGAATTTGAATTGAATGGAAAAACACATGAACTGAAAGGTCCTTCTTTTCTTGACATCGTGGATACTTCCACCATCCGAATAAGCAAGATTAACCCTAACTTGCAGGCGTGGTGCCTGTTCATCACTTTTGAATTTGCCGGAAATTCGCTAAAGACCCTTCGTCCCGGTCCCTTGAATCATTTGTTGGAACGATTGTCTCTTCCTGTATGGAGTCTTTCGCAGGAAGAAAGCGGAACCCTTGAAGGACAATTGTTGCTTTTGGAAAAGACTCTTGATAATCCAAAGCATTATTATCAGCAAGAGCTCTTTGAAACTTATTTTAAGAGTTTCAGCCTTGAATTGGGGAATATCATGTTCACCCATGAAGAGAGGATAGATGATGCGCAGACTTATATCAGCAAAAAAGATTTTGTCGCGTTGAACTTCATGAAACTTGTTTCAAAGCATTTCAAGGAAGAGCATAATGTTGATTTTTATGCGGAAGCTTTATGTGTTTCTACCAAACATCTCATACGGGTTGTCAAGGAGATTATGGGCAAGACGCCGCATGTAGTCATCTGTAATGAGTTGATTCATCAGGCCATGGCTATGCTCGAAGATGAAAGTATTCCTGTTTCACAGATAGCAGAAGAACTTCATTTCTCAGATCAGGCCTCGTTCTGCAAATTCTTCAAGAAACATAAGAAAGTGACTCCGATGGCATACAGAAGAAGAGAAAATGAATAAAACCAAGAATAACAAAAAAAATGTATCATCACTCAAAAATTTTAACAGATGATCTGCACCATATTTCCATACCCTTGTATATGCCGAAAAGGAATGAATTCTGCATGTTTTGGAGTTTTTGGTTACAGAAACCTGAGAACTCAGCCAAACAGCTTAGAATAGGTAGGATAACGTTATTCTGCAAATTGGAAGAACATCGACTGAAATATAAATTTCAGTAACAATAACTGATAATTTATTAGATTTGGCTATCTGTAATTGTGTGTTTCTCAAAAATAATACTACCTTTGCAACTTGAAAATGCGTTCTTTTGATTTAATGCAAAACGAAGTAACATACAGAGTTTCGCTCGTTTCTAAATCATTACCTATTATTAAATAGGCATTCTTTAATTCTTTGTGTTTCAATTAGAAAAAATAGAATGAATGTCTCCTTACGTGAAAGGTCACTTTCTTGTTCTTGATGCCGGCGGCTAAAGTCCAGCCTTTTAATACCTGACATATAATCGTGAGGCTAGGTAGATGGAATATCAAGCCGAGCCTGTCATTCTCATTCTCCCTTGCGGGAAGGTATTTTATCGCTTCCTCGGACAATGGGAGATAAATAGCCTCTTTCGTCTTTCTTTGTATGATCTGTAAACGGAATTTATCATTTCCTTCTTTTTGCATATCTTCCCATCTAAGAGCGGTCAAGTCGCTGATCCGGAGTCCGCAGAAACAGCAGAACAGAAAAGCCTTTTTTACCTCTGGGCATACGCAATCTGTCCGGATTAACCTCTTTAGTTCCTCTAGGGTCAAATAAGTACGCAGGCTGGTAGGTTTGTGAGGTTTTTCGTCTGTATCCAGCAAACTACAAGGATTCGAGAGGATCAGTCCTTTTTTGACCGCCTTATTGAGTGTGACATTCAGGAGCCGGTAATAACCGTGAATCGTGAAGTCGCTTTTGAGGTAGGGTTGTTTACGCAAGTGAGCGATGAAACCTTTCACGAAACCGGTATCTATGTCCTTAAGCAGGCATTGCGGCATATAGTCTCTAAGATGATTGGCCAGACTTCTTAATCGTAGGGAATAGGCTTTGTCGCCATGCGCAGATTTATCGGTGGACAATTCCGAGAGGAATTCTAAAAGTGTTTTTTTCCCGAGCCCGTTTATCATACGGACACCGTAAATCTCGTTCTGAAGATCAATGATCCGTTGTGCCTTGATACTATTGGCCAAGTGCAAAGTGATCCGGTTCTTATCACGGTCTTCAGGGAAACGTTCCGGGGTGAGGTAGAGCTTGAGGAACTCATAATACCTCTTCCCTTTGTAATAGATGTCCAGATATATGGACAGGTTCGCGTTCGACAGTTTCTTGAACCGGAGCTTTACGGGCTCTTTCGCTTTCATCTCATTCTTTTTTCTTGCCATGATTTTGCTGAATTTAAGTGATTATGTATATTTGTTACTAGGATGATCCGAGTACCACCCCGGTAGCATAAAATACACGGATTGAGCCTGTTTTTGTAGGTGAAAGTTGCAAAAGGTAGGGAAACCTATCACTTTTATGAAATTGATACATTTGTCTCTTATTATAGAGAGTTCTGCCTATCAGCACCACGATATATCCTTTCTATTTTTGTCACATATTAATGTGAGAACAAAAAATATTATACTATGAGATTCAAGAAATACATTCTTTTATCGTTGGTGCTATGCGGATTTGCCGCTTGTTCCGATGATAATGAAATAGAAATTCCAAAGGCTCCTGTCTTAGAGAAAGCTCAACTAGCTTTGGCTATCAAGAGTGAGGAAGGGGCGGTTACGAAGGCCGGAGAAACTACTCCAACGGATGCGGACGTGAATACGCTAACGGTTGGGGTGTTTGGAGTTGATGGATGGAGTGTGATATATACAAAAGATGCTACTCCTAACTCTGATGGGACAAAGGATGTCGGTCCGCAAGAAGTGTATGCGGGTGAAGCTCATGTAGTGGTTGTGGCGAACGCTGCCCCTGTTATCCAAACCGAATTGGCAAAGGCTAAGGATATAACTGACTTTATTGAAACAACAATCAATCTGTCTGACGAGACTTTGACAAAAGGCTTGACGATGAGTAGTAAAGTGTTTACCGTAACGCTAATAGCCAATACCATCAATTATATCGGTTATGCTAAGAATATTGGTGATATAATAACGATAAATGAGACTTCAGGTAAGGAAATTTGTGGGGGAGGCCCCGTTCCTTTGGTTCGTAATGTCGCTTCGATCGCTTTAAAAAAAGTAGAGACAAGCAATCCGGAAAACGCAAATTATAAAAGTGTATCCTTCCTTTTAAAGGAGGTCTTTATCGCTAGCGCTAAAGGTGTTTCAAGTGTGGCTTCTAAAGAAGAGTGGGGAGCGATAGAGAAAATAATTGATTTTACAGATCCGGCTCTTGGATATTTAAAATATATGGTTGGTCGAGAGTTTTCAGAGAATATTGACGAAGGTTCTTACAAGAAAGGGGCTCAGGCGTTAAAAGAGATGTTAGTTCAAGAAAATACAACAAGTGATGAGGCTTTGAATCATGAATTTTATGTTTACGAGAATACAAAGGGTGAGGTGAAGTCCGGTGAATCTAACGTCAATGAGGCTTATGCCAACCATACCTTATTGATCGTAAAAGGTGATTATACCTATCTCCCGCAAGGTGCGAAAGAATCTATTACGAAAGAGAATTGTTATTATGCGATTCCTGTCGGAGAAGAAGTGACGATTGATGGCACGGAAAAAAGGAGTAAGTTTTACGTCCAACGTAACTACAAATACGAGATCTCTTTAACGATTATCGGCCCCGGTTCCGAGATCCCATACGACCCGATGATCTCCACCAATGTGAGCGCATCCGTGAAAGTGGAGCCATGGAACGTGAAGACTATCCATGAGGAAGTAGAATAAAGCAATATAGGGTAAAATAATTGATAAGAAAAAATTAGGATTATGAAACACATACTGTTTACAAAGGAATTGCTTCTCTTGGTTGTGGCTTTGTTCGCTATTATAGCGACTAGCTGCATCAAGGAGGATTTGGATCAATGCTATACGCTCAAACTGAAGGTCGAGAATATCAAGGGAGACGATATAACGGAATACGGATGGATGGAATCTACCGATCTGTATATATTCGACGAGAATCTGAATTACTTGGAGAAACGTCGCTTGGATAAGAACTTTATCCGTTCTCGCAATGAGATTGTTTTGGATGGCTATACCGCCGATCGTAGTTTACGTATCGTGGCATGGGGCAACGTGAATGCCTTGGGTGAAAAGCAATCCGTATCGGAGGCCCAGACCATAGAGGACTTGAAAGTGATGTTGAAAAGCCAAGATGGTTTGGCAGTTACCCCGGACAGCCTTTATTATGGTAGCGAACAAGTGTTGACAAAAGCCGGAGGCGTAGCGAAGGAGACTGAGATCGTGATTCGTCCGAAAGTGGGTACGGTCACGATCGAGACCCGAGGGTTGCAAGAGCAACTCGGCAGGATGGGGTTGAGAAGTTCCGTGGATTGCGACTTCTACTTGAATAATACATTAAGTGGTTTTGATTACCGTGGTACGCAGATTGGCGATAGCGTATATTATAATCCGGAAGGTGCGTGGAACGAGTCCGGGGTTGAATGGATAACCCCTACTATGCAAACCGCTTGTCCGGGACAGGATATGGCTGTGTCGATAAGCGCCAATGGAGTCTCGTTAGGCTCGGCCAAGGTAGACGAGAACGGTGATCCTATTTATACGAGCGCGGGAGAGAATACCCATCTGATCCTTGAATGGGGTGAGGGCGGAACCTTATCCGTCCGGGCAACCGTTCGTCCTTGGGGAGTAGTGGAAGAAGATATTCCGATGCATTAAAGGGTACCTCATCATATATAATTAAGAAATACGATACGAACATGAAATTATTAGCGAACATATTTTTATCCGGTTTGGCGATTCTCGCTTGTGTGAGTTGTTCTAAAGATGAGGATCCGGTTCTTTCCTTAGAAGGCGCTAAGCTGTCCGTCGCTGTCAAGGCGTCCGGTACGGCTACGAAAGCCTATAACCCCAATGACGTGAATGAGTTGGAGGGTGAGGCTTATATCAATAATTTGGCAGTGGTAGTATTTAATGAGACCGGCACGGAACTGCTCGGTTATAAATGGGAGGCTCTTTCCGGGGCGGAACATTCCGCCATAATAGCCGATGTGCCGACAACGAAGGCTGTCCGGGCACGGATCATTGTCTTGGCGAACGTGCCGAGAGATTTATTATCTACCATTTCTACCTACGATGAGTTCCAGACTCGCTTGGTAGACCTCTCCTCGCAATCGCAAACGAACCTAACGATGAGTAGTCAAGTGATCGTTACAAAATCCGCTTTATCTGAGGAAGATAACTATTTAGGATATACGGATCTTGGCGATCAGAATGTGGATGGCATCTCCGACCCGATCCTTTTGACCCGTGTAGCCGCACGTATTGATTTGGTGAATATATCCACTCGTTTTGCCGGAACGCCGTTCGCTGGACGTGAGGTGCGAATCGATGCGGTAGGTATCTACAATATGAAGACAAAGTCTTACTATTTCAGTGAGGCGGATTGGGGAGAGACAGAGGCTCCCGATGCCGTGCGAAATTCGGAGGATACCTCGTTCGAGGATCTGTTGGTAAATGATGGCGCTTCGATATCCAATACGCCATTCGTTCATTATGTAATGGAAAATATGAAAAGCGACGATCACACGATGATCGCCGTAAAAGCTACCTTGCAGGGGAATTCCAGTTATCAAGACCATACGAAAATCTTCACGGCGGTGATCAATGCGGGTGGCTTGCAGAACGGCTATGATCATAATTTCATCCGTCGCAACTACGTTTACCGTCTCCGTATTTATTTTGACGGCGAAAGTTTCGACAATATTCCCGTAACGCCAGACCCGGGCCCAGGTCCGGATCCGGAACCCGAGGTAGATACCAACTTGAATATAGCCGTGCAGGTAGTAGGCTGGGGCCCGGTAATGCAGCATCCGGTAATAGACTAAGTAATGGAATCATAGGGAATGAAATTTAGTATAAACAAGAAAAAACAAAAGGATATGAAACTAAGACATTTATTATTAGCCTCTTTCGCCGCATGCACTTTTGCCTCCTGCTCGGACGATAGCTCGAATGGCATCGAGATACCGGAAGAGAACTATCAGATGATAGATGCGAATGTCTCTCTTACCGCTACGGCTTTGGATGGGATACAGACAAAAGGTGCAACGAAAGAGGGCGGTGATGCTGTGCTAGAATCTGGCAGTAATAACGAGCAATTTATTAATGAACTAACCGCCTATTTGTTTTATGTAGACAATGGGGAGAACGAGGATGCATACAAATTCGCCGCAATGAAGACGGTATCCTCTACTGATGGTAATTCCGTAAAGACTATTGAAGATATTGTCGTTAAGGTAAAAGCTACGGCGGCCGGCGAACTTTCTGATACGCAATTGGCGGTGGTCTTTTTAGCGAATACGAAACTTGCTACGCCTCCTTCTAATTTGGGGGATGTGAAAACTGCCGAACTTGAAGATCTCGTTGATTTTACGCATGTGCATCCAGCGCCAGGTGTTACGCAAACGTATGTGCCGATGTTCAGCCAGATAGTTACGATTGGTGGAGGTGAGCATCAGTTGCTTGCTGGGACAAAGTATGATAACTGGGTGAAAGGATCTACGGCCCCTTCTATTATATATACAAACAATGCGACAGTAGGTGCAGCACATAATGAGATTGAGAAAAAAAGTGAAGCGGCAGAATGGACTGAAAATGGTTCCTCTTATGATCCGGCAAATATTCTAGCTGCTGATAAAATCCCATTAACCCGCCATGTAGCCCGTGTCCAACTTCAAGCTATTGATTGCGACTTCAAGAACAATTATGCTGATGCGTCATTTGAGTTGACACATGTATATATTGCGAACGCTAGCAATACTTCTCTTATCTATGCTGACGCAAAACCGTATAGTTTGGACAATGCTACCACATATTCTCATGGTTGTAGCTATAAGCGGGATGACTATTTCTTAGTGAAAGGTAAGAATGATGTAGCTTCTTTACATTGGACAATGGATGGAGGGGTAGACATCAAAATGACGGGTCATAGTCATTCTTCTAATTTGAACGGCGATGGTTCCATAAATTATAATGGTGACAGTTGGTTCTCTTTTGATGATCAAACGGTTAGTGGTGATGAATATGGACATAAAGAGATGCCTCAATTTTATGTGTTTGAAATGAGGGGGAATAAACAGATGTTTGCAGATGATCCGGATAACGGTGATTCTCTATCTGGAATGATACAGACCATGTTAATTCTTCGGGGCAATTGGTATCCAAATGGAAAAACGGAAGGACTCGGTAATGATATGGTTAAAAGAGATCGCTACTACCGTATACCAATTAAGCAAGATGCGACTAGTGGCATTATTGGTGTACAACGTAATACCATCTATAAGATATACGCTACGATAACCGGTGAAGGCTCTAAGGATCCCGACACAAGCGAGTTGAACGCTTGTATCAGTTTTAGCATTAAGGTTGAGCCTTGGACACTCATCACGCAAACTGAGACAGACGTGAATTGATAAAACTCTTTCATAACGATTAATAGCGAGAACGGGGTTCGGAATTTCCGGACTCCGTTTTTTGTCCTATGATGGATGGATTTGCGCCCTGCATAGGTATCCCTATCGCCTAAGATAGCTTTAGCCACACCCTCAAATGCCTATATTCAATATGCTAGTTTTACCCCTTAAAGTTGAAAGTTACGCCTATCGTGCCGAATAATGGATTCCTCTAATTTTGCTAGTGTAAAACAAGAGAAAAATTCAATCCATTATGAAAATAAAGAATATACTAGCATTATTATGCTTCCTTTGCATCGGAGTGTCCTGCTCCATGGAAGACGATATTTTGAATAACGTGGATATGGGAGACGTTGGGACGAATATCGCAAACACCGAGACCGTTTTTGCCTTCTCTCTTTCCGGCAATAGCTCTATGACCAAGGCTGGTGAAATAACGGAAAATCCCAATGATGTTACTTCTACGGAATCTTCTATCAGTAATTGTTTTGTAGCTATTATTAAAGATGGCAATGTATTGTCTTCTTATTGGTACGCAACGAGCGATTTACAGACGAGTAGCGAGTCCTTTACTACGGATATCAAGCGCCACATGATCGTGAAAGTGCCAAGTGATAAGCCGGCACTTACGGCTTATGCGGTGGCAAACCTGACACAGACGACTGCCGATAAGTTATTGACTTGTACAACTATAGCGGGTATTCGAGATGTAGAGTTGGCGGAACATCCTAATTTTCTAGTAAAAGTAGGAGAACAACCCATTGGGGCTTATGAAACAACTACTCAATTGGCTACTCACGATGACGGGAATTGTAATAAAATAACAATTCCCGTATCGCAGAGAGTCGCGGCGTTTGAACTGGCTTCCTTCAAGGTGGTAGACACAAGTAAAGAAAAGGTGGGTGGTGGGTATCCGGTAGTACCGAATGTAGAGGTCGTTTCCGTACAGATGCTGAACATTAAGCTAAGCGCTAAAGTGGTAGGTGAGTATGGTAGCTCTTTTTCCGGAGTAGATGATAATATTCTGAAGCCAACCGATGAGAACCAGAGTGATCCGAAGAAAGACATTTACGGTACTTACGATAAGATCCGTTTTTATGGCTATGATAATACGGATACAGATCGTCAGACTTCCATGAAAATAACCTATAAGGTCGATGGCGCGGTAATGGATCGTACCTATCCGATCAAGACAAAGCCGGGAGATGCGGTGAAGGTTGTTGGGGGGAATCTCTATAAGTTATCTGTGACAATAGGTAATGCCAGCGAGGATATTGATTTTGTAATTGAAGATTGGATACCGAATACCTTGAGTGTCGGTGATATTTTTGGAGAACCAGTTAAGTAGACAGGGTAAAATAAACATAACATGAAGCAGTTAAAAGATATAGTATTGACAGGATTTTTGGCGCTCTTGGCCTTTACCGCATGTACGGAAGAGAAGCTGATAGATGAGCGACCGATGGAAACAGGTACGGTTTCGATCTCTTTCTCTACTGAGGGCGTGGAGACGAAAGCGATAAATGCCGATGGTACTTATCAGTACGCTACGGCGGATGAACTTAACATAAACAATATTTTTGTCTCTATCTTCAAGAAGGTAGATAACGAGTGGAAATACTTGATTTCTAAGACCGGAACCTTAGGTGATGGTAGTTTTGTAGGGACGCAAAGCTCGGGTTCCTTTAAACTGACCGGTTTGACCTTGCCGCTTAACACGGAACTGAAGGTGGTAGCTATCGTGAATCCATTGGAGGACAAGGTTGCGTCTTATGCGGAAATGGATTATAATGGGTTAAGTGCCGAGACGGTAACTTATACTGGTACGTTGGGTGGAGAGGGCTATTATACATTCGATCCGAAAACCTTGATAAAGGCAGGCGAGCAGGATATGAAATTTACCGCTACTAGCGGTGTGATTTCTGGCGGCAAGGATGTCCATTTGAAGCAATTGGTGGCGAAAGTAGAGTTGGACTTGGATGTGGAGTTGCCGAAGATGGAAGGCTCTACGACTACGAGTAAGTGGACGTTGGATGGTTATTCTATGGATGACATTATCAATAAGTTATCTAAAAGAATGAGTAGCGCATCTAACAAAAATAAACCTGTTATTGTATATGTGGATCAGTCTGGTGCATTGAAGGCAACAGGATCGGGAGAAAAAGTTCCAGCTGGTGCTAAGGCGTTAGCGCGGGCATGGAATAACTCTGCGGATAAAGACTGTGCTAATCAACCTAATACTAGTAATAAATATGCGCATATAGAAAGTTTTTCTTCGGGAAACCCTATTACAATGGCGATAACTACTACAACTCCAACATGGTTGTTTAATTTGATAAGTGTTCAAGTATTGAATGTGAATACACAATCGAAACTGATTATCCCCACAAATCAATTGAATGATGCGATTGGTTTGAGAGATGGATTTATCCTAGGAGGAATGGCAGATACTAAGGTCAATTTATCTTTTTACACGTATGAAAGAGACAAGGTCAGTGATCTAACAAAAGCCTTGTCTGTGAAGATAGTTGGGGAATACGTTAAGGGTGATAAAAAGGAAATAGCGACTTATAAGTTGAAGTCTACAGGTTTTCATCCCATATGGGATGAAAATGGAGGCTGGGGAGAGGGTTCAAACACTAAGTTTATTATCAATACGGAAGAATTGGAAATGGGTGAAACTGTATCTAAAATAGATATAACTTCTACTGGAAAGAGTACGGACTATCAATACTCCATCCCAATCAACCCTGAATATAAAGCGGGTGAATGCACGGACGGTTTGATCCACGGTAATTATTATCATGTGACAGGAATGTTGAAACAATCAACAGGTGAATTTAAGATATGGGTAGCTCCTTGGGTTGGGAAAGATGTTAGCGCAAACTTTAATTAAACAGTAAATAGAATATTATGAAAGCGATGAAATATATATATGCCTTGTTCTTGGGCCTGTTAATGCTAGGACTAGGTTCCTGCATGGAAGAGACGGAAGTGAATGGAGGAGAGCAGAAAGTTGATGGATTACGACTGTCCTTGAGCGTTTCCGCTAGCGACGTGATCTCTCCGCTCACGAAAGCCTCGGCTACTGATGCTAATGCTATTAGCGATTTGAATATCCTTGTGTATAATAAGGATAATAATCGCTTAGTTAAAGGATTGTATTTGACCGGTGCAGCCTTGAATGGCCTTACCGTAAATAATAACGAAGAGAATAAGGCGGTTAATTACGATATAGCTTTACAGAATGGTTCTTATCGTGTACGAGTAATTGCGAACGCAGAATCTGATTTGAGTGCGGAGCCGTTCGATAAGATAGATAATCTATCGTATGGAACGTTAGATAATTTGCCAAAGATGGTAATGAGCGCATCCGCTGATGATGTATCAGTTAGCGGAGGAAAAGGTTCTGCCATCCTTTCGTTAAAGCGTATTTACGCTATGATATCCGTATCTGTGAATACTTCTGGATTGAAAGATCGTACGATCAAGCCCCTAAAAGTATCTTTGCATCAAGTACCGGCTACTGGTAAATTGTTTATGAACAACTTAATCCCGGCAAATCCGTCACCTTCAGATTATATAACGGAGGCTGATATGATCGAATTTTCCAATCCGGTAGAGAATGTTAGTTCAATGAAAGATAACAGTGTTTTCTTTATGTATGAGAATAAGCAACCGGATGGTGTCTGCTTATGGAAAGACGGACAGTATGTAGAGGCATATAAAACCCCGGCCAGTTTAGGTAACACCCCAATAAAGGATGTCGCCACTGTGGAAGCGGATAAGACTTGTTCTTATATTCGTGTGGAAGCGGAGTATTCAGAAATGGGTGCTAGTGGGAAGATTGTTTATCGCTTTTTCTTAGGAGATGACGCTTTTACCAATTTTGCGGTAGAGCGAAACGCCCACTATAACGTGACGCTTAATCTTACCGGTAAGGGCGGGGTTGACGAGGCTTCTTGGCGTGTGACGAAAGATTTCAACTGGGATTTTACGGTGGATGATATTTATATCGGGTATCGGATAGGCTCTATAAGTGATATCCAAGTGAAGTTACCGACAGACCATGGTTGGTTTGATAATTGTACATGGAGTGTGGAAGGTTCAAATCGTGAGGATTTCCAGATTGGTGCGTATGATAAAAATACGAATACGATTCGAGTTATCACGAAGAAAACGAATATTAGTAGTAAGGATCACATAACTAATACCGTGACGATTACGGCTACAGGGAAGGATGGAAAATCAATCTCTAAAACTGTAACTGTCAATCAAGTTATCCGTTTGGTCGATCCGATAGCTTTCTATAAGAAATGGGACAACAGGGAGCTTGTCAAAGTTAAGGTGCGAGAATTTAATAAGGAGAAGAGAAAGTATGAGATATTGAATTCTATTGGCCCTTGGACAGCTACTATTACCGCAGGAGATTGGTTTACGCTATCTACAGATGACGGACAGTCTGTCGTCGGAACATCGGAGTCTGTTACAGGTACTGGAGGTGATATTGTTTTTAATTATAAACCGAATTCGAGCACAGGAAGTTCTTCCACCAATCGTTATGGCGCTATCAAGGTAACCTATCATAATAACCGTTGCGAGCATATGATTTATTTGCGTCAAGGTTATGCGGATACGCAATTGTTGGATGGTGGGGCAACTTGGTCTTTATTCAATTGTACGACAAAAGGCTCTATCACCAACGCTCCGACCCAATCTGGATATTTTTATCAAGGAGGGGCTTCAGATTCCTATTATACACCATGGGATGTGACTTATGGTAATAAGCATTTGAATTGGAAAGAAAAAACATCGGAGGACATGCGCAATGAAAAATACAAATGGGAGTATGGGCAAGGTCCATGTCCGAGTGGTTATAAAGTTCCTGCGGCTAGCCATTACAGTGCTATTAAGAGTGCTACGGAGAAAAATACATTATTTACATATGGAGGATATGTGTATGATGATAGTTGTCCGGTTGAGAATACTCCTTTTGGTTGGCAGTGGGATTCAGAAGGCAATGCGGTTATAGATGAAACTATAGATTGCAATCCAGCTAAAGGGACATTAATGGTTCGTTCTACTGGAGAACCTGTCAATTTGTTCTTCTCTTATGGAAAGGCTGTTATGACTGAGCATGGGAGTGCTGCAGAGGATACAGGGATTGATGAGATTGGTATTGGGTATTTGGGTGGAGGTCGACTTCTCTATAATACAGCCCATCGATATGGGGCTTTTTATTGGTCTGGATCTGGTGACTCTCATGCTGATACGAATATGCTTTTTATAGATTTTTGGTATTCTCTGAATACCAATGTTCCTATTAATGTCGGAACATTAAATACGAATAACGGCATGTTTGTTCGTTGTGTGAGGAGTGAAAAATAAATTGATATATCTAGTTGTAGAGACGCAGCATGCTGCGTCTCTCTCTATTTAACAGAAATCAATCTGACACTTTGTATTCTTAACTCCCGGAGAATCCCTTTTTCCGTCCCGACCTACGACTTGCCTCCAAATACGCAAGAAAAAAACAGTAATTGCTTAGCATATACGTAGATGTTGAAAAAAGCCCTTTCATTCTAGCTAAATTAATTCATCGTAATTCATATCAAGTAGGGTGAAAAGGGGAAAAACAGGCTTACGACTGGGGTGTAACGGTACAAGAATGCCCATTCACGACCGCTTATAACCCTATTAGCGACCGCTTACGATGCCCAACGCCACCGTATGTGTAGGCTTTTGCCTCCTAATGTGCGTTGAAAACCGTCCTTTTTTATCCTAAAACATGAATAAAGCAGCGCTCCATGTCTTTATTGTGTGGCTTTCGTTAAAAGGGAATGCCACGATATGCGTCTTATATTGATCAAAAGGATCAGATAATGTTCGTTTGGCTAACAGGTTGATCTTTGATACTAAAGTGATATGAATGGCTTATTTTATCTAGACGAGATTTTTTATTCGGAAAATAGTCCTTACCTTTACGACATAGATACGTTTTCTGAACTTCAGCCTTCCCGAGTTCCCTTCATGGCGAACGGACGTGGTTCTGGCAAACGAGCAAACAGGTAAGACTTTTGGGCGGATCCGGCTGAAACAGATCTATATCTCTTTCGAGCGATTCGATTTGCGTTACGAGGAGTGCGTTACTCCGTTAGAAAAAACAATTTATGTACTGAAAAATATGAACCTGTTTGATATGTCCCCATTAAAGGAGAAAGAGGCCCACTTCCGCCGTTTGCTGGACGTGGCGAACTTGGGTGCCCTCACCCCGCAGGAGCGTGCCATCTACGACGAGAACTTGAAGATCTATCGGGATTGGAAGGCTACGATGGAGTATGCGGTGGAGAATGCTGAGGCGAAAGGTAGCCGCTTGACCGCTTTACGTACTGCTTGGAACTTAAAGAGAATCGGCTTGGATACCTCTGTGATCGCCCAATGTACGGGGCTTTCCTTGGAGGAGATAAACGATCTGGAGAATCTCATTCGCAAGGAAGAGATTAAGTGTTAGATGTGGATGATATGGTATAACAGCTAAGGGGCAGGCTTACACAAGTCTGCCCCTTGCTGTCTTTATAAAGTGTCGGTGTTCCTATCACCTTCTTTGAAATGAATAGGTGTTCTTATCAATCAAGGATAGTTGGTAGGTTTACCCTTTAAAGTTGAAACTCACACCTATCGTGCTAAGAAATGTTATAATCTATTTTTGTGATGCAAATTAAAAGTGAAAGGGATGAATAGGAGAGAACTCGTGAAAACATTGGCTGATAAATTGTCGGTTACGCAAGCGGAGGCGATGCGCTTTGTTCAAGCTTGGGAAGAGACTACGACAGAGGCTTTGGAAAGTGATGGTTCTTTGATGCTATTGGGCTTTGGGACGTTCTCCGCTTGGGAACAAACCGAACGGATCGGCAGAAATCCTAAGAATGGGGTGGCTTATATGATAAGAGCTCGTAAAAGCGTGAAGTTTAAGCCCGGTAAATTATTACTTAAACAGTTGAATGCGAGCTCGTCGAAGTGAAGGCATTCACGTATGTATAATAAAAACGAAAAAATATTCGATATGAAGAGAATTCTTTTCCTAGTCCTGCTCTTGGTAGCTACGACAGGCGTTTACGGCCAGAAGTTCGCGGTGAAGTCGAACTTGCTCTATGATGCGACTGCTACGATCAACTTGGGCGTAGAGGTTGGCTTGGCTAAAAAATGGTCGCTGGATCTATCCGGCAACTATAATGGATGGAAGTTTGGTGATGAGGCTCGTATGAAACATTGGCTGGTACAACCAGAAGCTCGTTATTGGTTGTGTGAGAAGTTTAATGGACATTTCTTCGGCTTGCATGCGCATTATGCGGATTACAATGTTGGAGGCCTAAAGTTCTTGAGCAAGAATATGGAGAATCACCGTTATCAAGGTAATTTGTATGGCGCTGGACTCTCTTATGGTTATCAGTGGTTGTTAAGCGATCGGTGGAGCATGGAAGCCGTGTTGGGTATTGGTTGGGCGCATCTGGATTATGATAAATATCCTTGTGCCACTTGCGGAACCGTATTGAAAAGCGAAACGAAAGACTATTTCGGGGTTACGAAGGCGGCTATTTCTATTATTTACTTTATTAAATGACCCAAGCGATGAACAAGAAGATAAATACATATATGATGGCGGCTATGATGGCCGTCGTGTCTCCGGCGATCATGGGACAGACTGCCTCGGATGGGGTTAAAGTGATTTGTAACGACGTGGTACAGAAGGGCGACTCGGTATATATCGATGCCGTGGTGACGGTAAGTAGCGATGCGGTGAAATCCCGTAGCTATTTGGAACTGACCCCCGTCTTGGAATCGGCTTCGCAAAAAGAGGGGCTTCCTTCTATTTTGGTGAACGGACGTATCCGCCAGAAAGTATATAACCGTGAGGTCGCCTTGGATAATTTGAACGACGTACCTCATTATACTATCTTGAAAGCCGGGAAGGAAGATCAAGTGGTAAGTTATAAAACCGTCGTGCCTTTTGAGGATTGGATGAAAGACGCACGTGTCGTGTTAGACCCGAATCTATGCGGTTGCGGTAAGGAAGAGGCCGGTAGTCCGTTATTGATCGCGGACAAGATTCGTCGTCGTCCGGATAAGCGCTATGAGGTTCAGCCTACATTCTCTTATATCACGCCGATGGCAGAGACGGAGAAGCATCGTGCGGAAGTCGGTACGGCTTTCTTGGACTTCCAAGTGGCTAAATATCAGATTCTTCCTGATTTCCGTAATAATGCGGTGGAGTTGGCGAAGATCAATAATACGATCCGTACCGTTACAGAGGATAAGAACGTGAAACCAACAGGTATCGTACTGAAAGGATATGCCTCACCGGAAGGCTCTTACGCTAGTAATAAGAAATTGGCGGATAATCGTGTCAAAGCGTTACGTGACTATATCCGCCAGAAGAATGACTTCAAGGCTGATTTCTTCACGATGAGCTCGGAACCGGAAGATTGGGTCGGTTTTAAGGAAAAGGTAGAGGCCGATCCGAATGTGCCGAATCGTAGCGAGGTATTGGCGATTATCGATAGCTCGGATGATCCGGATCGCAAGGAGGCTAAGTTACGTGCCTTGGGTGGTGGCGCCGCTTTCCGTTATGTGTTGAAAGATATTTTCCCTTCGTTACGTCGTTCGGAATATAAGATTGATTATACGGTACGTGAGTTTACGGTGGATGAGGGGCGTGAGATTATCAAGACTCGTCCGCAACAGCTAAGTTTAGGGGAGATGTTCGCGGTGGCTAACAGCTATGAGATCGGTAGTGACGAATATAATAATGTATTTGATATCGCTGTCCGTATGTTCCCGAATGATCCGGTAGCGAATCTTAACGCCGCGAATATCGCTATGGGCAAGGGTGATTATGCTTCCGCTAAGAACTATTTGGCGAAAGCGGGGAACGCCCCAGAGGCGGTTCACGCAAAAGGAGTGTTAAGTATGTTGACCGGTGATTTGGCAGAAGCGGAATCTCTATTGAAGCAGGCTCAGGATATGGGCGTAAAGGCCGCAGCTATAAATTTAGAGGAATTACGCAAGAAAATAGAGGATAATGCGGTATTTGATAGTTTCAACGCTGTAAAATGATAGCTATTCCTCCCTATGTATAGGATAGAAGGCGCTTAATTTGTAAATGTCATGAAGACAAATATTAATAATAATTTCTTTTATATGGAACAAGCATCAGATGTAGTAGAGTTGGTTCTGCCTCATGAGGTAGATAATCCAAACAATGTCTATCTGTATCTGGAAGGAGATGCTTGGTGCGCATACGAACGTTCAGCCTACTATCTGACTCAGATGGAGGTACCGGTTGTATTAAAGAAAGAAGTAATCCACGATGACTATGATGTGGTCTTACTGAAAGCTTTTTTCGCCGTGAATGATATGTATTTGCCGCTTTCTCCCACGGCTGTGCTGAAGTTGGTTGCCGACGATAAGCTACAGTTCCAGATAAGGGATAGGGTAGAAGGTTTTTCCGAATGGAAAGAGAATGAGTTAAAAAAATTATCTGCTTGATAAGGAAGCGAACGCTTCTTATTTAAGCATGTAAAGTTGAGGGGTGTAAGGGTCCTGGAAAGTAGTGATACTTTTCAGGACTATTCTTTTGTATGGGATGCCTCCCTGTAAATGATTACCCGGCAATCCGGGGAGAGAGTGACAGTGAATTGGTCTCCCAAAGCCTCGTTGAGAGTTCCTTGCCACCATGAGGTGAGCTTTCGTCGGCGAATGGGCCAACGGAGTCCTTCCGTACTAATCTCCCCTTCGGGATAAAGAACGAAAATGGAGATTTGTTGTCCCGGATAAGAAGCGAAGGTTGTTGTTTCTAAGATAGGAGTGAAAAGGCCATAGTCGGATAACATCTCCACCCGCTTGAATAAGTGGGCATAGTCCATAAGAAGGGATATATTTCCCAATGTATGATCCTCACGCAATCCGGTAGCACCTAATATAAGAACTTCTCGATAGCCTTGGGTATGGGCGAAACGGACGGATTTGGTGAGGTCGTTGATCTCTTGGTCCTCTACATGATGGATTCGGTCTGCGTAGCGTTCGCGCAGGCCGGCGGGTATGCTGTCCAAGTCTCCTACGATAGCGTCCGGATGAATACCCTTTTCATAAAGTGTCTTTACGGCTCCATCACAAGCGATAATCGTTTTCGCTTCCTTTAATAATCTCAAGGGTAACTCAGCGGAAGGAAATCTCCCATTCGCTACGATCACACATCCTCCTTCCAGACTTTCCATATTATCTCCCATAATTCAAAATTCATAATTCAAAACTCTTCCCCTTTCTTCCGCCAATTGTAATAGCCTACTATGGCTAGTGTCGCATAGCAAAAATAGAGTAGCATCGTCGGATACAAGCCCCGAAGGTAATAAAGATATACGGAAACGAGGTTTACGATTACCCAAAAAATCCAATGCTCGATAATTCGCCTTGCCAGCATCCAAGTAGCGACAATGCCTACCGACGTGGTGAACGCATCGCCTACGGGGATGGGAGAGTCCGTGAATTGATGAAGGAGATACCATAAGATGGCGAATACAACGGCCAATGTTCCGATAATCCCCACGAAAAGCGGAAGGCTCAGATGGGTGTATAGGATACAGTCGGAGGGAAGACTGTCGTTTTCCGTGTGTATCTCATGTTTCTTCCGGGTCCATTGATAGAAACCGTATATGCTGATTCCTACGTAATAGGTTTGCAATCCCATGTCCGCATAGATCTTAGCGGACAGGAAGACAAATACATACACGAGGGAGGTGAGGAATCCCACCACCCACATGGCCTTATGTTGTTTAATCTCTAGAAAGAGATAGAGTAGACCGGTTATTACTCCGAAGTATTCTAGCCAAACCATTTTAGTAATTGAAAATTAAGTTAGAATTTGAAGGTGATCCTGGCCATGGCGTTCGTGCCGGCTTGGGTGAAATAACCGTCATCCTTTTTACGTGTGTCGTTTTCGATATAAGAGTATACCCATGCGTTGGTCTCGTACTTCTCGTTGAAGAGGTTGTTGATAGTCACGTCTAGGGTTATTTCTTTCATGAACTTAGGCTGGAAGGCGTAACCGATACGTAGGCTATTGATAAAGTAGGGATCGATGGAACGATCCTTGCTGCTTGAATTGTCTATGTATTGGCGGCCTACTACTTGCGAGTTGAAACTAGCGATAAATCCTTTGTAAGCGAAATCGAACATGCTGTTTGCGATTAGGTCTGGGGAGAAAGCGATATTCGTTGTACCTAGATCGTTGATCTCTTGTACTCCGGTATCCCAGTTATCCACGTATTCCACGAAATGCTTGATTTTATTTTGGCTGAGGGTTACGTTCGCGTTCCAATTCAGCCAAGAGGTGATTTGTACACCTCCGGTAAGCTCGATGCCCATTCGGTAGCTATCCTTTATATTGGAAGTGAGGGCCTCACCGATCTCGCTGATCTTGCCGGTCAGGATCAATTGGTTGTTGTAATCCATGAAATAGAGATTGGCTCCAACCCGGAAACGGTTGTTACCAAAACTATAACCGGCCTCGTAATCATATAAGGTCTCGTGGGTAGGACGTTCTTCGGGGCCTGCCTCCGTGAAATTGTCACGGTTCGGTTCCCGGTTTGCGACGGAGAAAGAGACGAATGCGTTATGGCCGTTGTTATGGAAGTTTATACCGGCTTTCGGGTTGAAGAAGTTCCAGTTCTTATGAATGTCCAGCTCTTCCTCGGCTTTGTCATCGTTTCCCTTAATGGTGTAATGGATCCCACGGTATTGTAAGTCCAGATAGCCGGTGAAAAGAGGGGAAAGACGTTGGGTCAATTTTGCGTATGCGTTGTAGTCTAATTTCTTACCGGTATTGCGGTAATATTCGTAATCCGGTTGTGGCAAGACGTTTGCGCTTTTGGTCCACATTACCCGGCCAAAATGGTCGCCTACGTAGTTGTTGACGGCGGTTCCCAGCGTAAGGCGGGTGTTGTCATGTTGATAGTTCGCGCTATAAACGGCTCCATAGAAATAATTGTCGAGCCATTTACGGCGCACAAGGTCCGTCTTTTTTACGGTATTACCCTCCGGATCGATATATTCCGGTAGTTTATAACTGCTGAATTTGGCTTTCGATTTATAATCCTCGTAATATCCGTTACCATCGGTGTAATGAAGGGTCAGGTTCATATTCCAGAAATCTCCGATACGCTGGCTGGCCATTAAATGGTAGTTGTGTTGCCAATAATTATCCGTCTGATTGTTATAAAACTTCTTCACTCCATCTTCCTCATATTCTCCGCATGGATTATAGCTACGATCTGTGTCAAGTAAATAAGACGGAACACCGTTCCATGCTTGATAGGTCTTCTCGCTGTTCCCGAAGGCTTGGAATTTAATCAATGTATTATCGGCATAGAAAGCGGCGGAGGCATAGTAAGAGCTCATACGGGCGGAGGCACGATCGATAAAGCCGTCGCTACGGATATTGGAGTAGCGGACGTCGAAAGCGAAATGATCGTAAAGTAATCCGGTACCGCCTTTTACCGTATGCTTCAGCGTACCGAAAGAACCTGCTGATACGGAATATTCGCCGTAAGGCTTTAAGGACGGTTTCTCGGTCTGCATGGCGACCGTAGCGCCAAAAGCCGCGGCTCCGTTCGTAGAGGTTCCGGCACCTCGTTGGATCTGGATCGATTCTACCGAGGAGGCTATATCGGCCATATTAGCCCAGAATACGGTATGAGACTCGGAGTCATTAACCGGTACGCCATTGATCGTGATATTGATACGGTTCGCGTCTGTACCCCGGATACGAAAACCGGAGTAACCTATACCTGTTCCGGCATCCGAGGTCATGATAACAGACGGGGATTGGGAGATAAGGAATGGGATACCTTGCCCGTTGTTCCGGCTGCTTAGCTCTTGTTTGGAGATGTCGCTATAAGCTACCGGGGTTTCTTTCCCGACTTTGGTAGCGGTAATAACTACTTCATCCAAAGATACGTCTTTTGAGATTTTCAAGGAGTCGACCGGACTGGGCATTTGTGCCTTGACGGTTGTAGCCAGTAAGGAGCCGGCCAAGATAACCAATACATTTTTCATCTTTTCATCTTTTTGCTTTAAAACTAAATAGATGAATAGAAAGGATCGGAGAAGCATGAATCCCTACGACAGCATTACCTGTACAGGTTCTATGGGTATGATCTCAGCCCGCTCCTTTCGTGAAGGATTTTGCGAGCACCCCTTCGTATTCGGCAGCAAAGATAGGCATAAAAGTGTTAATAAATATTACTGTCAATAGTAAATCGGATTTCTATAGATATTAATTCTGATTACTATGGATAGTAATCCGGTTTGTGTCGTATTAATTTTTTCTGTAAAAAGATGAGGATATTTTGAGAACTCATTGATTTTTTGTATATTTGCGGGCGATTAAGTGAAGTTGAGGAGGGGGCGGGTAGTCCCCTTCTTTTGTTCTTAACAGATATGTGTATGATAGAAAAGAAAGTGGTAAGCCAATTAATAGAGGAAAAACTAGCCTCTTCAAGCAATTATTTAGTAGACGTGGTGATTAAACCGGGAAACCTGATAGTCGTTGAAATTGATAACGATGAAGCGGTAAGCATTGATGATTGCGCCGAGTTGAGCCGGTATTTGGAGGAGCATCTGGATCGTGACGTCGAGGATTATGAGCTGGAGGTTGGCTCCGCCGGCATTACTTCTCCTTTCAAGGTACTTCGCCAATACGTCAAGAACATCGGAAACGAGGTGGAGATGCTGTTGAAAAACGGCTCGAAGCTGACCGGTGTGTTGAAATCTGCCGACGAGAACGGTGTGGTTGTCTCTGTCGAGAAGAAGGTGAAACCGGAAGGCGCTAAGCGGAAGGTGACTGTGGTGGAGGATGAGTCGTATACATTTGATGAAATAAAATATACAAAATACTTAATAAGATTCAAGTAAGATTATGGCCAAGAAAGAGGAAACAATCAGTATGATTGACACCCTTGCGGAGTTCAAGGAGTTGAAGAATATCGATAAAGATACGATGATTAGCGTTTTGGAAGATTCGTTCCGTAACGTGATCGCCAAGATGTTTGGCACGGATGAGAACTATGACGTGATTATCAACCCTGAGAAAGGTGATTTCGAGATATGGAGAAACCGTACGGTTGTGGCTGATGATGAATTGGAGGATGAGAACTTGCAGCTTACGTTGACGGAGGCCCGTAAAATCGATGCCGACTGTGAGGTGGGCGAGGAAGTGACCGACGAGGTGCATTTCGCAGACTTCGGACGCCGTGCGATCTTAAACTTGCGCCAAACTTTGGCTTCAAAGATACTTGAATTGCAGAAAGACAGCTTGTACGCTAAGTATAAGGATAAAATCGGCCACATCATCGCCGCTGAGGTTTATCAGGTGTGGAAGAAAGAAATCCTGTTGCTGGATGACGATGGTAATGAGTTGCTACTGCCGAAATCCGAGCAAATCCCGACCGATTTCTATCGTAAGGGAGAGACCGTACGTGCGATCGTTCAACGTGTGGATAACTATAATAACAACCCGAAGATCCTTCTTTCCCGTACGGATAAGGTCTTCTTGCAACGGTTGTTTGAGTTGGAGGTTCCGGAGATTAATGACGGCTTGATTACGATCAAGGCGATCGCCCGCATCCCGGGAGAGCGTGCCAAGGTGGCTGTCGAGTCATACGATGACCGTATTGATCCGGTAGGCGCTTGCGTAGGTATGAAAGGCTCTCGTATCCACGGAATCGTTCGCGAGTTGAGAAACGAGAACATTGATGTGATTAATTACACCTCAAATCTCTCTTTGTTTATCCAGCGTGCCTTAAGCCCGGCTAAGATCTCTTCTATCCGTGTGAATGAGGAGGAAAAGAAAGCTGAGGTTTATCTACGTCCGGAGGAGGTTTCTTTAGCGATCGGTAAGGGCGGTCTGAATATTAAGTTGGCTTGTATGTTGACTGAGTATACGATTGACGTATTCCGTGATATCGAAGGAGCGGACGAGGAGGATATCTACTTGGATGAGTTCTCCGACGAGATCGACAGCTGGGTGATCGACGCACTGAAGAATATAGGATGCTATACGGCGAAGAGTGTCCTTGCTATGGACCGCAATGAGATTATTGAACGTGCCGATCTGGAAGAACAGACCGTGGACGATCTTTTAGCTATCTTATCTGCGGAATTTGAAGATGAAGGTAACGAATAAGTATTACGACAAAGTTAGATATGCCTATAAAATTAATTCAAGTACAGAGAAAATTGAACGTGGGAATCAACACGGTGGTTGAGTTCCTGCACCGGAATGGGTTCTCGGTTGAGGATAATCCCAACACGAGGATCAGTGATGAACAGTATGCTTTGCTCGTAAAAGAGTTTGGAAAGGATCTGCCAGAGAAAGATCGTAATTTTGCGGCGGATCGTATGCGGAAAGAGGTTCCTTCTGTGAAAGAAGAGAAGACCGCGGAAATAAAGACAGTGATACCGGAAGAATTCAGACCTAAGATCGTAATGAAGGGTCATATCGATTTGGATGGTGGACAACATAAAAAACAGCAGGAAGAGCCGAAGGCTAAAGAGGAGCCGAAGGTGAAAGAAGAGCCTAAGGTAAAGGAAGAGCCGAAAGTGAAGGAAGCGCCTGCCGCTCCCGCTGCTCAAGCTCCTGTTAAACCCGCGCAGCCTGCGCAGGCTCCCACGGAGAAAAAAGAAGAAAAAGTTATAGTAGTGGAAGTGGAAAAAGAAAAAACCGTAGAGAAGCAACCGGTTGTTGCGGAACCTAAGGTGGAAAGTGTGAAACCGGAACAGGAAGTAGAGAAGACCGAGGAAAAGGATGATAATCTTTTCCGTTTGAACTCGGTTAAATTGGAGTCAAAGATCAAGGTAACCGGTAAGATTGACTTGGATGCGCTTAACCAATCGACTCGTCCGAAAAAGAAAACGAAGGAGGAGAAGCGGAAAGAGCGTGATGAGAAGCAAAAGTTTAATAACAATCGGCCGGGTAATAATAGCAACGGTCCGGGCGCTCCTCATAAGAGTCCGAATTCGCCGACTTTGATTAAACCGAACGCTCCTGCTAAACCGGGTGAGGAAGGTGACGCTAAGAAGAAGCGTAAACGTATCAAGAAAGATCGGGTAGACGTGAATAATACGCCGGGTACGAATTATCCGCGCCCGAATCGTGACGATCGTCCGAATAACGACCGTAAGCCTCGCTTGAAGAAGCCGGTGAAAGCGGAAGTTAGTGAAGAGGATGTTCAAAAGCAGATCAAGGAGACTTTGGCTCGCTTGACCAACAAGAATAATAAGAATAATAAGGGGGCTAAATACCGTCGTGATAAACGTGACGCCGCTGTGAAACGTGAGCACGAGTTGATGGAACAGGAAGAACTGGAAAGCAAGGTATTGAAGCTGACCGAGTTCGTTACGGCCAACGACTTGGCGAACATGATGGACGTATCTGTAACGGAGGTTATTGGTACTTGCATGAGCATCGGCCTTATGGTTTCGATCAATCAGCGCCTGGATGCGGAGACGATCAATATTGTGGCTGAGGAGTTCGGTTATAAGACTGAATATGTAAGCGCGGATGTTGTCGAGGCGATCAACGCTGATGAGGAAGATGATAACGAGGAGGATTGGGTAGCCCGTCCGCCTATCGTAACGGTGATGGGACACGTTGACCATGGTAAGACTTCTTTATTGGATAATATCCGTAGTGCGAACGTAATCGCCGGTGAGGCCGGTGGTATCACGCAGCATATCGGAGCCTACAACGTGAAGTTGCAGAATGGCCGCCGTATCACGTTCTTGGATACTCCGGGACATGAGGCGTTTACCGCTATGCGTGCCCGTGGCGCGAAGGTGACGGATATTGCGATTATTATCGTGGCCGCTGATGATAACGTGATGCCTCAGACGATTGAGGCGATTAATCACGCTTCGGCTGCCGGTGTTCCTATTGTTTTCGCTATTAATAAAATCGATAAACCACATGCTAATCCTGAGAAGATCAAGGAGGAGTTGGCGAATATGAATTACTTGGTGGAAGACTGGGGGGGTAAGTACCAGAGTCAGGAGATCTCCGCTAAGAAAGGTATCGGTGTCGAGGAGTTGTTGGAGAAGGTCTTGTTGGAGGCCGACCTGTTGGATTTGAAAGCGAATCCGAAAAAACGTGCGGTTGGTTCTATCATCGAGTCTTCTTTGGACAAGGGACGTGGCTATGTATCTACCATATTGGTGGAGAACGGTACGTTGAAGATGGGAGATATCGTTTTGGCGGGAACTCATCAAGGACGTATCAAGGCGATGTTCAACGAGCGTAATCAACGGGTGGAGAAGGCCGGTCCTTCCGAGCCGGTATTGATCCTCGGTTTGAATGGTGCTCCTCAGGCCGGTGATACATTTAATGTATTGGAGACTGAGCAAGAGGCGCGTGAGATCGCTAACCGTCGTGAGCAATTGCAGCGTGAGTTAGGTCTTCGTACGCAGAAGATGCTTACTTTGGATGATATCGGACGTCGTATCGCCGTGGGTAACTTCCAAGAGTTGAACGTGATCGTGAAGGGTGATGTGGATGGTTCCGTAGAGGCTTTGTCCGACTCTTTGATCCGTTTGTCTACCGAGGAGATTCAGGTAAACGTAATTCACAAGGCGGTTGGCCAGATTTCCGAGTCGGATGTGGTTTTGGCAGCGGCTTCGAACGCTATCATTATCGGATTCCAAGTTCGTCCGTCTTTGCAAGCACGTAGAAACGCCGAGAAGGAAGGTGTGGAGATCCGTTTGTATTCTATCATCTACGATGCGATCGAGGAGGTGAAGAGCGCTATGGAAGGCATGCTTTCTCCGGAGATCAAGGAGGAGATTACCGCTTATGTGGAAGTTCAGCAGGTATTCAAGATCACCAAGGTCGGTACGGTTGCCGGATGTATGGTTAAGGAAGGCAAGATCAAACGTACGAACAAGATCCGTTTGATACGTGACGGTATCGTTATCTATGCCGGTGAGCTAGGTTCTTTGAAACGTTTCAAGGACGATGCGAAAGAGGTCGTGGCTGGCTTGGATTGCGGTTTGAATATTACGAACTTCAACGATATCCAAGTGGGCGATATGATCGAGGCTTACGAAGAGACAGAAATAAAGAAGACGTTATAACGATGAACTGGTTGGACATTACATTGCTATGTCTGGCAGGGATAGGATTTGTGAAAGGCCTGTTTGATGGAATCATCAAACAGGTTGTTTCGCTTATAGCCCTAGTGATCGCGATCTTTTTCTGCGGGAAAGCGGCGGCTTGGCTGAAAGGATATATCTTGGCGTTGGGTTGGTTTCCGGAAGAAGGGGTTACGATCTTGAGTTATATAGCGGGTTTTATCTTGATTATGGGGGTATTTATCCTAGCGGGTGAACTGGTTACCAAGGTGGTAGGGGCGACACCGTTGAGCGTTATCAACCATTTGTTTGGGGGTTTTTTCGGGTTGCTGGTCGTTTTGGTCTTTACCAGTTTGCTGTTGAATGCGCTGGAGTTCGTGGATCGCGGATCGGTCTTGATTCATCGCCAATCGAAGATAGAATCTCGTTTTTATTATAGCGTGAAGCAAATAGTACCAACAATTTTCCCACATAATTTGTTTTCATTAGGAGAATGAAGGGCTTTTATCAATGGTTAATTTATAATTATGCAGGATTCAAATCATATCATTAATGAGGTAACGAGCGGAGATTATAAATATGGCTTCGTTACCGATATTGATACGGAGGTGATCCATCGTGGATTAGACGAGGAGACGGTCCGTATTATCTCTGCCAAGAAGAACGAGCCGGAATGGTTACTCGAGTTCCGTTTGAAGGCTTTTCGCCATTGGCAGACGTTGGAGATGCCTACATGGCCTCACTTGAATATCCCGCCGATCGATTATCAGGACATTATCTATTATGCCGCCCCTAAGAAAAAAGAGGGACCAAAGAGCTTGGATGAGGTAGATCCTGAGTTGTTGAAAACATTCGATAAACTGGGTATTCCTTTGGAAGAACAGAAGCATTTAAGCGGAATGGCGGTAGACGCCGTGATGGATAGTGTTTCCGTGAAGACTACTTTCAAGGAGAATCTCGCGGAGAAGGGGATTATTTTCTGTTCGTTCAGCGAGGCTGTACAACATCATCCGGACTTGGTGCAGAAGTATTTGGGGAGCGTGGTTGGTTATCGTGATAATTTCTTTGCCGCCTTGAATTCGGCCGTGTTCTCGGACGGTTCGTTTGTTTATATACCGAAGGGCGTACGTTGCCCGATGGAGTTGAGTACGTATTTCCGTATCAATGCCGCTAATACCGGACAGTTCGAGCGTACCTTGATTGTCGCAGACGATGAGGCGTATGTAAGTTATCTGGAAGGATGTACGGCGCCGATGCGTGACGAGAACCAATTGCATGCCGCTATCGTGGAGATCGTGGCGAACGAGCGTGCCGAGGTGAAGTATTCTACCGTACAGAACTGGTATCCGGGTGATAAGGAAGGTAAAGGCGGTATCTATAACTTCGTGACGAAACGAGGTTTGTGCAAAGGTGAGGGTAGCAAGATCTCTTGGACGCAAGTAGAGACCGGTTCGGCGATCACTTGGAAATATCCGAGCTGTATCTTGGCGGGTGATAACTCGGTAGGTGAGTTTTACTCGGTTGCCGTAACCAATAATTACCAACAGGCCGATACGGGTACGAAGATGATCCATCTGGGTAAGAATACGAAAAGTACGATCGTATCCAAGGGCATCTCTGCCGGTCATAGCCAGAATAGCTATCGGGGGTTGGTGAAGGTGTCCGCCCGTGCGGAAGGAGCCCGTAATCATAGCCAATGCGATAGTTTGCTATTAAGCTCTACTTGTGGAGCTCATACGTTCCCTTACGCTGATATTCAGAATGAGACGGCGATCGTGGAGCATGAGGCTACGACGAGTAAGATCAGCGAGGAGCAATTGTTCTACTGCCAACAACGGGGTATCTCGGTAGAAGAGGCTGTCGGTTTGATCGTGAACGGATATGCTCGTGAGGTAATGAATAAGTTACCGATGGAGTTCGCCGTCGAGGCTCAGAAATTACTAACGATCTCGCTGGAAGGCAGCGTAGGATAGAATAATTTTCAATTTTCAACTTTCAATTTTCAATTAGAAAAGATGTTAGAGGTTAAGAATTTACATGCCAACGTAAATGGCAAAGAGATATTGAAAGGTATCAACCTGTCGGTGAAAGCGGGTGAGGTACATGCTATCATGGGACCGAACGGTTCTGGAAAAAGTACGTTAAGTAGTGTATTAGTAGGTAATCCCGCTTTTGAGGTAACGGAAGGAGAGGTTATCTTCAACGGTAAGAATCTGCTGGATCTTTCTCCGGAGGATCGTAGCCGTGAGGGTATTTTCTTGAGCTTCCAATATCCGGTCGAGATCCCGGGGGTCAGTATGGTGAACTTTATGCGTGCGGCGTTGAACGAGCATCGTAAATATAACGGTCTGGAACCGGTTTCGGCTACGGACTTCTTGAAATTGATGCGTGAGAAACGTGCGATCGTCGAGCTGGATAATAAACTGGCCAGCCGTAGCGTGAACGAAGGTTTCTCCGGTGGAGAGAAAAAGCGGAACGAGATCTTCCAGATGGCGATGCTGGAGCCGAAATTGGCGATCTTGGATGAGACGGATAGTGGTTTGGATATCGATGCCTTGCGTATCGTAGCGCATGGCGTGAACCAGTTGAGGACTCCGGAGAATGCCGCTATCGTAATCACGCACTATCAGCGTCTGCTGGATTACATCAAGCCGGATGTGGTTCATGTGCTTTACAAAGGCCGTATCGTGAAGACCGCCGGTCCGGAATTGGCCTTGGAACTGGAAGAGAAAGGTTACGACTGGATCAAGAAAGAGATGGGAGATGAGTAATATGAAGGCCGAGCAACAATATATCGATCTTTTCGCCCAATGTGAGGATCTGGTATGTCGTCATAGTACGCCGGTGATGAATGCCCTTAGGGCTGATGCCTTGGCGAACTTTGAGCGACTCGGATTCCCCTCCACGAGAAGCGAGGATTATAAATATACGGATGTAGCCCAAGCGTTCGCTCCGGATTACGGTTTAAATATCAACCGGGTCGCTATCCCGGTGAATCCTTATGACGTATTCCGTTGTGACGTACCGAACTTGAGCACATCGTTATACTTTGTCGTGAACGATACGTTTTACGATAAGGACTTACCGAAAGCACATTTGCCGGAAGGCGTGTATGCTGGAGGGTTGAAGGCTTTTACGGAGCAATATCCGGAGATCGCTTCCAAGTATTACGGAAAGGCGGCGCCGAGTAGCAAGGATGGTATTATCGCATTGAATACGATGTTGGCTCAAGATGGTTTTGTGGTGTATGTACCGAAAAATGTCGTGGTTGAGCGTCCTATCCAATTAGTGAATATATTCCGTAATGATGTGGATACGATGGCGAACCGTCGTGTCCTGGTGATTATGGAACCTCATTCGGAGGCGAAGTTGTTGGTTTGCGACCATAGTATCGACGGCGTGAAATTCTTGGCGACTCAAGTGGTTGAGATTTTCGCAGAGGAAGGCGCTCGCTTCGATTATTATGATTTGGAGGAAAGCAGTGTGTCCACGACCCGTTTCTCCTCCGTACACGTAAGGCAGGCGGCCTCGACCAATGTCTTGGTAAACGGTATTACGTTGACGAATGGCTTGACTCGCAACAATTATTACGTGGAACTGAATGGCGAGTATGCCGAGTCTACCTTATGCGGTATGTCCGTTCTGGACAAGGAGCAACAGATGGATACCTATAGCCATATTACCCATGCGGTTCCGAATTGTACCAGCAACGAGTTGTTCAAGAATGTACTGAATGATCATGCCGTAGGTGTCTTCAGCGGACGTATCTTGGTGAAAGAGGATGCCCAGAAGACCGCCGCTTACCAGACGAACCGTAATCTGTGCGCTACTCGTGAGGCCCGTATGTACAGCAAGCCGCAACTGGAGATTTACGCGGACGACGTAAAATGCTCGCACGGTATGACGACCGGTCAGTTAGATGAGAACGCTTTGTTCTATATGCAAAGCCGCGGTATCCCACGTGACGAGGCCCGTATGTTATTGAGCGTGGCTTTCACTTCCGACGTGATCGACCATGTACGCTTGGAGGCGTTGAAAGACCGTTTGCATAAACTGGTAGAGAAACGTTTCCGCGGTGAGCTGGCTAAATGCGCCGGTTGCCGGATTTGTAAATAATCGCGAATAAGAAGAAAACAGTAATCAGACATGGATTATCCCGACGATCATGTAGGGAACCATGTCTGATTTTTTTATATCTTTGGCAGTGACAAATTAAAACCTCCAACTTATGCAGTTAACACACATCGCCCTATGGACGAATCATCTGGAACGTTTACGGGATTTCTATGTAAAGTATTTCAACGGTAAGAGTAACGAGAAATATGTGAATCCAAAGAAAGGATTCGCCTCTTATTTCGTCTCTTTTGAGAGTGGCCCCGCTTTGGAGATCATGCAACGGCAAGATATTAATGAGGCTTACGACAAGGATCATATCGGCTTGGCTCATCTGGCTTTTCATGCGGATACGAAGGAGCAAGTGGATCAAATGATCGAACGTTTCCGGATGGATGGATACACGATCGCCGGTGAGACCCGCACTTCTGGGGATGGTTACTATGAGGGCGTGATCCGAGATCCTGACGGAAATATAATAGAGATCGTCGCTAACGGGGAGCCGGAGATACAAGTAGCTTTATTCCCTCCTTATGAGTTACTGCTGGAAGCCGATCCGGATCGGGAGAAAGTAGAGGTTTACCTAAAGGATTCGGATTGCTTTATCGCTACGGTACGAAATTCCGTTGCCGGCGTGATCGTGGTTCGCAAGGAGGAGGGTGGTAAGGCGGAGATCATGAATCTTGCCGTGGCGGATATCTTCCGTCGGCGAGGAATCGCCCGGAAACTATTACGGCATGTATCTGATAAATGGGCTCCGGCTCAAGATGTCGAGCTTTTGCGTATTTGTACCGGAACCTCAGCCGTCGGCCCGATGATGCTTTATCAACAGGAAGGCTTCGATTTGGTAGCCGTAGATCGTGATTATTTCGTGCGGAACTATGCCGAGCCTATCTGGGAGAACGGCATTCAATGCAGGCATCGATTGATTCTTGAAAAGAGATTAAAATAGTATATGTGAAAAGAAAATCGGGAGGTTTAAGAGACCTCCCGATTTAATTATTAGTAATCTATAAATAGGTCCTCGAATGAAAAATCATCGGGGCTAATGGTATCACATTTCCAGCACGAAGATCCCTTTCGGTGCCAAGGATAATTCGTCTCCCAATGGAATCTCCTTTCCGGTTAATATCTCTTTTCCGGAGGTTTTACCTCGCAATACTTCCGCATAGCGGGCCAACGGGAGGTTCACCTCCTTATCGCTGCCATTCATCAAGACCAATACGCTCCGGCCATCCAGACTGCGCTCGTAAACATAGACACCTTGGTTCACCATGAAATGCTTCATCTTACCCTTGGCGATGATATCGTTGCCCTTGCGCCATTTCAATAAAGTCCGGAGGAAATTCCATGCGTCATTTTGCACCTCGCTGCGACCGGATGCCTCGAATTGATTCACCTTGTCGCCGGGCCAGCCACCGGGAACATCCAAGCGGATATATCCGTCTCCCTTCTCCTTGGTGCCATTCATCAGCAACTCCTGCCCGTAATAGAGCTGGGGAATACCGGGGATCGTCAACAAGAATGTCACCCCTTGCTTGAACGCGTACAAATCATCGACAGACTTAGGCATGGAGGGAAGAAAACGATCCGTATCATGGTTCTCCAAGAAACGCAATACATTATAGATATCGGGATATACATAATCATAACACATATGCTCGAAGATCGTATGCAAGCCTCCGGAATACCCAGTCTCCTCATGGAACGCCTTGCTCGCGATACCCATCAAGCGGAAATCCATTACCGATTTCAGCTCGGTATCCTGCCCGAAGTTCAACCGGCTGCCTTTCTGCCAATAAGCGGAACCGATTGTGTAGTTCATCCACGCCTCGCCTACGATGTTATACTCCGGATACTCGTTCATGACCTCCGTGCACCAATTCCGCATCATGTCCACGTCGGCATACGGATACGTATCTTGACGGATACCATCCACGCCGCAATACTCGATCCACCAGATAGAGTTCTGGATAAGGTATTTGGCTACATGTGGGTTCTTTTGGTTCAAGTCCGGCATGCTCGGGACAAACCAGCCGTTCAGCATCGTCTCCTTATCATAATCCGACACGTAAGGATCGAAATAAGCCTCTTTATCGTGGTTGGTCTGCACGTAGTTATCGAGATTATTAAACCAGTCGTGGCTAGGGATATCTTTCATCCAAGGATGATCGCTTCCACAATGGTTGAAGATCATATCCATTACGACACGCATGCCCCGCTCGTGCGTCTTCTCGATCAAGCGGACGTAATCCTCGTTCGTGCCGAAGCGTGGGTCTACCCGGTAATAATCCGTCGTGGCATATCCGTGATAAGAGCCTCCCTCCATGTCATTCTCCAATACCGGGTTCAGCCAGATAGCGGTAACGCCCAGATCCTCGATATAATCCAAATGCTGCTCGATACCGGCCAAGTCACCCCCATGACGGGCGTTCGGGCTGTTACGGTCTACCTTATAAGAGGTACGCATCGGGATTTGATCGTTCGAGGGATCTCCGTTTGCGAAACGATCCGGCATGATGAGATAAAGCACGTCGGAAGAGTCAAACCCCTTGATCCGATCGGCGTTCGGTTTACGGGCCTTCAACTCATACGAGTAATTGAAACTCTTTTTGTCCTTCGTGAACGTGATATCAAACCTGCCGGGCTTGGCGTTTTCCACGTCCAGATAGATCAATAGGTAATTCGGGCTTTCCAACGCTACCGAGCTTTTCAACTGTACGCCGGGATATTTCACGCTAGGGAGATATCCGGCGATATCCTTACCGTATACCATCAGCTGGAGTTCCGGGTTCTTCATACCACTCCACCAGAAGGTCGGCTCGATTCTAAGGTTATCGGCTGAAAGCGTACTGGAAGCGAAAAGGGCCAGTAAAAGGCTCAAGAATAAATGTCTGTTCATGATATATGTTTATTGATTTATATGACAAGGTTGTACATACGCAAAGATAGAAGGATTCCATTGATAATAACACGTTTCCGCCCAGCGAAAAGAGAATAAAAATCACGCGAACGTTTGCGAACCCTCGTAAATTAAGACTATCTTTACTGCCTAAATCTAATCAACTAATTCAAATGATAAAAAGTCTAATTGTATCCATGCTTCTGACAGGTTGCGTTTCCTCCCTGTCCGCACAACAAAGTTTTTGGAAAGAAGATTTCTCTGCCGGGAAATTACCCGACGGCTGGATGATTGTCGATTCGACGAAATCGGCAAAGTGTGAATGGATTGTTACCGATCAGCCTTATCCCGGTTCTTTCCAGTTTGAGCAACAAGCGCCTCCCATCGCCTCTACGAGTCGTGGCTATCATATGCAATTCCGGCCGGGCGTAGTCACCGGGGAGGAGATCACGAAGTGGAATCAACGGGAGGAATACCCGAACGGCTATTTCCAGACCAGCGCTATCGATTGTGCGGGAAAGAACGATGTGGTATTGAAATTCCAGCACTTGTTTCGTTGGAATAATTGGTTCACCGGAAAACGTGCCGGCCTTTGGGTTGGCGTCAGCAACGACGGGGTGAATTGGAAAGAGTATAACGTGATGGATAAGATCCCCGCCGCTACCCAGCTTCATGCCCCGGTGAACGAGGAGATCAACATCAGCGAGGTAGCCGCGAACCAGAAAACCGTCTACTTGCGTTTCTTCTGGCGGGATATCTTCTCTTGGTATTGGATGGTCGATGATATTGAGCTGACAGAGCCTTTTGCGCATGATTTGGCTTTGGAGAAAGTGACCTCACACCAAGAAACCGGGAATACGTTCACGAAGGAAGACGTGTTGAAAGTGAAGCTGAAGAACGTTGGCTCCCAGCCCGTAGACGAGGATTTCACGGTAACCGCCTCTTTAAACAACGGTCAGAAACTAACCGCCACGGTAACCGCCTCCGGGCATCCGATCGCTAAACAAGAGGAATATGAGGTAGCTTTCCCCGCTACCGACCTAACCCAGATGGGTTCCTATAAAATAGAGTTCGCTATCCAATACCCGAAGGATGAGCGTTCGTCAAACAACGTATTAAAAGCGAACCTGTTCGCCGCCCGTATGAACTTGGGTAAGTTGACGAAGTTCAATAAGATCAGCAACACGGAATATGAGTTCGTCTCCGGGTACGCTAAGGTTAAGTTGATGTTTTATCGGGATGATATCTTCCGTATCTGGTTGGCACCGGATGGGGAGTATACCAATCCGGCGGCAAACTCGATCGTCGTGGATTATGGGGTAAAGAACCCGAGAGTCTCCATGGCCGACAACGGCAGCTATTATAAGTTCACGACTCCCCAATGTGTCGTACGTGTCTATAAGAACCCTATTCGTTTCGCCATGTATGACAAGAATAACCGTGCCGTGATCTACGAGGAGGCCGAACCACTTGCCTTCGGACTAAAAACGACCCAAACGATGCGCCGTAGCGGTGATGAGGATTTCTACGGTTGCGGTATGCAACAAGGTAATTTCTCATACGCTGGGAAGGAAGCGGATATCGAGGTGACCGGTTGGGATGAGGATCAATCCTCTAACCCGGCTCCCTTCTATATGTCCACGAAAGGATATGGCGTATTCCGCAATACGTTTGCCCCGGGACATTATGCCTTCAACGGCACGGAGATGTTGGACAAGAACTATGATGATGGCTTTAAGCTGATGGGCTTCACCAGTCAGTTGACGCATAACGAGAATCGCTTTGACGCGTTCTACTTCTACGGCCCTTCCTTGAAAGACCTATTGAACGACTATACGGATATCACCGGAAAACCTTTTATGCCGGCGATGTGGATGCTTACGATGGGAGACGCCGACTGCTATAACAAAGGGGAACAGCACACCGGATGGCCTCAATCCACCCCGGACGTAATCAGCCAAGTTGCCGATAAATATGTGGAATATGATATGCCCCGTGGCTGGATCTTGCCGAACGATGGCTATGGTTGCGGCTATGTGAAATTGGATTCTGTTGTGACGGAATTAGGCAAACGAGGTTTCCATACGGGCTTGTGGACAGAGAATGGTGTGGATAAGATTGCCTACGAGGTAGGTAAATGTGGTACCCGCCTGTGTAAATTGGATGTGGCTTGGGTTGGAGAAGGCTATGAGTTTGCCTTGAACGGCTGTAAATCCGCATTCGAGGGGATCGAGAACAATACGAATGAACGGGGTTTCGTATGGGCTGTTTGCGGTTGGGCCGGAACCCAACGGTATTCTACGGTATGGAGCGGTGACCAAGTGAGCAACTGGGATTATATCCGTTACCATATCCCGACGATCACGGGTGCCGGCCTTTCCGCTATGAACGCCGCTACTAGCGATGTGGACGGTATCTTCGGCGGTTCCCCGAAAACCTATACCCGCGACTTGCAATGGAAGGTCTTCACCCCGATCTTTATGACCATGAGTGGCTGGGCAGATGCCGACCGTCAGCCTTGGGTATATGGGCATCCGTACACGGATATCAACCGTAAATTCTTAAAGCTGAAGATGCGTCTGAACCCGTACGCCTATACCTATTGCCATGAGGCGCATATGACCGGTGTACCGATGGCTCGTGCGATGGTATTGGAATTCCCGGACGACGTGGTTACCCGTGATACGACTACCCAATACCAGTTCATGAGTGGTGAGTGGATGATGGTTGCCCCCGTATATACCCGGAAGAACGTACGCGACAGTATCTACTTCCCTGCCGGAGAATGGTACGACTATTGGACCGGAAAGAAATACGAGGGTGGCAAGTGGTTGGATAAATATGAGGCTAAACTGGATATTTGCCCGGTATTTATCCGTCAAGGCGCCATTATCCCGATGTATCCGGATATGAATTATGTAGGCGAGAAACCTGCGGATGTCTTGACCTTGGACTTATATCCCTACGGAAACACCTCTTTCAATTTATATGAGGATGACGGTCTCACCCGTGATTATAAGAAAGGCGAGTTTGCCCGTACCTTAATCTCTGTTTCCTCCCCAAAAGGTGAGAAAGGAACGATCACCGTGGATATAGCGAAAGCGAAAGGAGATTATAAAGGACGTTACCAAGAGCGTACTTACCTATTGGATGTCCGCTCAGAATCCAGCCCGTCAAACGTAACCGTAGCCGAAAAGCCCCTATCTGCCATCTCCCCCGAAGCGTTCAATGCCGGACAAGAAGGCTGGTACTTCGATGCCTCGGATCGTATGGGAAAGGTTAAGGTACGGACGAACCGCTTGTCTACGAATCAGGATCAGAAGATTGTAATTGGTTTCTAACACTTCTATTTATTTTAAAGGTATATGAAAACACAATTGACTTTATGTATATCCGGGACATTGCTGCTTGTCGGAATGTCCGGTTGCGAAAAAACTCCGGAGCGTCCTATGAATGTTGTGTATATCTTAGCGGATGATTTAGGATATGGCGATGTGGGTTGTTATGGCCAGCAGATTATCAAGACGCCCAATATCGATCGGATGGCGAAGGAGGGAATGTTGTTCACGCAGCATTATGCCGGATGTACGGTGAGTGCCCCTTCCCGTTGCTCCTTGATGACCGGATTGCATACGGGACATACGCAAGTCCGGGGAAACCGGGAGATCACGCCCGAAGGCCAACAGCCGATGCGGGAGGATACCTATACGTTGGGTAAATTAATGAAATCGGCCGGTTATACGACCGGTATCTTTGGTAAATGGGGATTGGGAAATCCGGGCTCTGTCTCCATTCCCAATAAGATGGGCTTCGATGAGTTTTATGGGTATAATTGCCAACGGCAGTCGCATTCCTTCTATCCGGATCATTTATGGCATAATGAGGAGAAGGTTCTTTTTCCTGAAAACGAGAACAATGCTTGCAAGACATATTCACAAGATTTGATTCATGAGCAAGCATTGAAGTTCATCCGGGATCATAAGGAGCAACCATTCTTTGCGATGCTTACTTATACGCTGCCTCATGCGGAATTGAATCTTCCGCATGATTCTATTTATAAGATGTACGAGAACTCATTCGAGGAGACTCCTTATATTGGTAAGTTTGATAAAGTGTATGGCGGTTATAACACCTCGGAGAAGCCCTTGGCCTCCTTTGCCGCCATGGTCTCCCGGTTGGATAAATACGTGGGGGATGTAATGGCTGAATTGAAAGAGTTGGGTTTGGATAAGAATACGATCGTGATTTTTACCAGCGATAACGGCCCGCATCATGAGGGTGGAGCTGATCCCGATTTTTTCAAGAGTTACGGACCTTTTAGGGGGATCAAACGGGATGTATATGAAGGAGGCATCCGTATACCTATGGTGGCATGGTGCCCGGGTACGATCAAGGCCGGAGCCCAATCGGATCATATAAGCGCATTCTGGGATGTCATGCCGACATTGGCAGAACTTACAGGTACGGTTTTGCCCGAGAAGACGGATGGAATCTCTTTCTTACCAACCTTGTTATCAAAGAAAGATCAACAGGCCCATGATTATTTATATTGGGAATTTCACGAGTTGAATGGCCGGGAAGCATTACGCTCCGGTAAATGGAAACTAATCCGGCAACCGATCGTGGGTGAGACTATATTGGAACTGTATGATTTAAGTAATGATATACACGAGGATACAAATCTGGCGGAGAAATATCCCGATAAGGTAAAAGAACTGGCAGTCTTGATGGACAACGCCCGTACAGAGTCTCCGTACTTTGACTTTGGAAGAGAAAAGTAGGCGTGCGAGTAGAGGATAAAGTGTAGGCGTAATATCTGTTAGGTAATGATAAAAAAGGCTTTCTTTCAGCGAGAAAGCCTTTTTTTTGTATCTTTGGCTCTCGTAATTTTAAGACAAAAAGAAGTAAGACTATGTTAGACGTTCAAGCGATCCGAAAAGACTTTCCGATCTTGGATCATAAGATATACGATAAACCGCTGATATATTTTGATAATGGCGCTACTACCCAGAAACCTCGTCAAGTGGTAGAAAAGATAGAGAATGGATATTATAACGTAAACGCCAATATCCACCGAGGCGTACATTTCTTGAGCCAAGCGGCGACAGAGGCGCATGAGGAGGCTCGCAAAACGGTACAGCATTTCTTGAATGCCCGTTCCTCGAATGAGATTATTTTTACCCGGGGAACTACGGAATCCATCAATCTGATCGCTTCCAGCTTTACGGATGAATGTATGTCGGCAGGGGATGAGGTGATCGTGTCCGTGATGGAGCATCATTCCAATATCGTTCCTTGGCAGATACAAGCGGCCCGGAAAGGTATTACGTTGAAGGTGATCCCGATGAATGAGAAAGGGGAGTTGAATCTGGATGAGTATCGTAAATTATTCTCGGATAAGACTCGTCTGGTTTCCGTGACTCATGTGTCTAACGTCTTGGGTACGGTAAATCCGGTAAAGGCGATGATCGAGATCGCTCATGAACAAGGCGTGCCGGTGTTGGTAGACGGGGCTCAAGCCGTTCCGCATATGAAGGTGGATGTGCAGGACTTGGATGCGGAGTTCTATGTTTTCTCTGGTCATAAGATTTACGGACCGACGGGTATCGGGGTCTTGTATGGCAAAGAGGAGTGGTTGGATAAACTTCCTCCGTATCAGGGAGGAGGCGAGATGATCGCTACGGTCTCGTTCGAGAAGACAACTTTTAATGAGCTTCCCTTTAAGTTTGAGGCGGGAACTCCGGATTATATTGGTAGCACGGCGTTGGCGGAAGCCTTGCGGTATGTAGACCGGATCGGTATAGAGAATATAGCTGCTTATGAGGATGAGCTTTTGCGGTATGCGACCGCTGGATTAAATACGATCGAAGGGATGCGTATTTTCGGACAAGCGGATCATAAAGGAGCGGTGCTTTCTTTTTTGGTGGGTAATATCCATCATTACGATATGGGGATGTTGCTGGATCGTTTGGGAATAGCGGTTCGTACAGGGCATCATTGTGCCCAGCCTTTGATGCATGCCTTAGGGATCGAGGGTACGGTGCGGGCGTCTTTCTCCTTTTATAATACGAAAGAGGAGATCGATACGTTCATCGCAGGTGTGGAACGAGTTCGGAAGATGTTTTGAGTATGATGTATTATATTAAGAAATATCCGTTTTCACTGGCAATTATATTGGTCGTTATTTACTTGTCGTTCTTTAAGCCGCCGAAGATGGATGATATCCCTTTATTCCCGGGTGTGGACAAGGTGGTTCATTTCTGTATGTATGGGGGGATGTCGGGTATGCTATGGCTGGAGTTCTTGCGGAATCACCGGAAGTATGAGACGGTATTATGGCATGCTTGGATCGGGGCAGTTTTATGCCCGATCGTTATGAGTGGGATTATTGAGATATTGCAAGAATATTGTACGACGTACCGGGGTGGGGATTGGTTTGATTTCTTGGCGAATACTTGCGGGGTGATCGCCGCTACGGCATTCGCTTGGTTCGTGCTTCGCCCTTGGATTGTGAATGAGCAAAAATAATGTACAACCTTGTAGAGACGGGGCGTGCTCCGTCTCTACAAAGCTATATATACGATAAATAATAAACTGGGATATGTTATTACCATATATGGAAACCGGGCGTATAGAGGCCGGGTGTGATGAGGCGGGAAGAGGCTGCTTGGCGGGTGCGGTATTCGCCGCCGCCGTGATTCTTCCGGAAGATTTTAAGAATGAGGATTTAAACGATAGCAAGCAATTAAGCGAGAAGAAACGGTATAAGCTTCGTCCTGTCATCGAACGTGAGGCGATCGCTTGGGCGGTAGGCATCGTCAGTCCGGAAGAGATCGATAAGATTAATATCTTAAAGGCTTCTTTCTTGGCTATGCATCGTGCGATCGAGCAACTGAAAGTACGGCCGGAACATTTATTGATCGATGGAAACCGTTTTACCCCTTATCCCGATATTCCGCATACGACCGTAGTAAAAGGCGATGGCAAATACCTGAGTATCGCCGCCGCCTCTATATTGGCTAAAACCTATCGTGATGATTATATGAATGAATTGGCCTTGGAATACCCCGCTTATCATTGGCTGGACAATAAAGGTTATCCTACCAAGGTCCACAGGGAAGCGATTCGTACCCACGGAATCACGCCTTATCATCGCAAGACATTCACGCTTTTACCGGAGCAGCTTACACTAGGTTTTTAATACGTATATAGGCATAACCTTATGCGTATATACGTATGAGGCTATGCCTATATCGGTGTAGGCTTACACGTATATACGTATCGGCTCGTGCCTATATACGTGTGAAAACACCTATTTTTATTGTTGTTCCTTTGCCCGGTAAGCCATTGCGTACAGACGCATTTGCTTCACCATCGCTACCAACCCGTTGGAACGAGTAGGGGATAAATGCTCTTTTAATCCTACCTTGTCGATAAAGTAAAGATCGGCATCCAGTATCTCCTGCGGGGTATGGCCGGATAGGATATTGATCAAAAGGGATACGATACCTTTTACGATCACGGCGTCGCTTTCTCCTTGGAAAATAATCTTTCCATCTGCATAATCCGCTTGGAACCAAACCCGGCTTTGGCAACCCTCGATCAAGTTGCTTTCCGTTTTATATTTCTCATCGAGCGGGGGAAGGGAGTTTCCCAGATCTATTAATAACGCATATTTATCCATCCAATCATCGAAGACTGAGAATTCTTCGATTACATTGTCTTGAAGTTCATTGATTGTCATTTTATCAGTATTTTATCGATTGTATATTACTTCCAGTACGGTTTGACCGGCAGCTTTTAGAGTCTCACGGTCTATATTCTCCATATTATCTTTTTGAGTATGCCAATAACTGGCGAAACCTGTTTTAGACTCAGGGTCGTAGTTAATGATGTCGATACTCGGGATATTACGTCCGCTAATCACATATTGGTGATCGTCTGTGATGGCTCCACCTGCGGCGTTAATGAAATATTTGCCATATCCCAGATCGCGGGCCGCGCTCCATACCATCTCGACGATCGGGGCTGCCGCACGTAAGGATTGTTGCTCCTTGAAAAACGTGGCGTTCTTGCCGCCCACCATATCCAATAAGATTCCGTATTCCGCCGTATAATTAGGGACATGCGGATTTTTTGCCCAGAACTGGGTACCTAGGCACCAGCTATCCGGTGTATAATCGGTTACGAATTCCGGCGTACCATAATCCTCCGCATCGAAGAAAATAATATCGATACCGATACCCGGGGCTTTTTGTCCGATTTGGCGGGCGATCTCCAATAAGGCACCTACGCCGCTACCGCCATCGTCCGCCCCGTCCAATGGGGTCCGGTGCTTGGAAGGATCGGGATCGTGGTCCGAATAGGGACGGCTGTCCCAATGTGCGAATAGTAAAACACGTTTACTATTCTCCGGATCAAACGAGCCTATGATGTTTCTCGCTTCCAGCTTCGTTCCGTCGTAGGCGGTCAGTATCGCTTCCTGTTGGTAGACTTTGGCGCCAAAGCGCTTCAATTCAGATGCTAAGTAATCCCCGCATGCTTTATGAGCCGCCGTGTTAGGTACACGGGGACCAAAAGCGACTTGGTTCGCTACATAGGCGTAAGCGCTGTCTGCGTTGAAATCGGGAACAGCTGAGGCGATCGGTTGTTTTTTGATCTCCGGCATATTACCTGTCTCTTTGGTTCCTTTGGCTCCACATGATAAAAGAGCAAAACTCAATAACGCAAAAAATAATCTGATCATAAATCTGTTTTGTTTATAATGTTTTTACGGAGGCAGTCGCTTGAACCTCGTCTAATACACGCATCAAGTTTCCACCCCATATCTTGGCGATATCTTCCTCTGTATATCCTTTCTCTATTAATTTAACAGTGATCTGTATGAAATCGTTGTCACTTTCGCAACCGATAATTCCGCCACCGCCATCAAAATCAGAGCCGATACCTACATGATCGATACCGGCGACTTTCACCATATGATCGATATGTTCGATCGCGTCGGTAAGGCTCGCGTTTTTATAATCCTCATTGATATAGCGGTCGAGCAAGCAAACTTGCGCTACGCCTCCATTTTGGGCAAGGGCCTTTAGTTGTTCGTCGGTCAGGTTACGGTCGTGCTTGCACATCGCCATGGATGAGGAATGCGAGCAGATGATCGGGGCCTTGGACAATTTGATAACATCCCAAAATGACTTCTCAGAGGCATGAGACATATCCACCATGATACCTTGGCGATTCATCTCTTTCACAACCTCTTCACCAAACGGACTTAAACCGTCCCATTCTTTCTTGGTATGGGTGGATGAGTCGCAAATATCGTTATCGTAGGAGTGGCAGAGCGTGATATAATTGACACCTATCGCCTTGAACTTAGCGATATTCGCCAGATCCTTACCAATGCCGTATCCATTCTCTATACCGATAAAGAACGCTTTTTTCCCTTCATTCTTCAAGCGGATGAAGTCTTGGTTCGTAACGGCGATGCCACATAAATCCTTATTCAATTCAGCTTGCTTGCGAATACCTTCGATCAAGCCTGTTACTTTTTGTACGGCTTCTTGTAAAGAGACCTCATCACGTTTACCTTGTCCGATGAAGGCCGCAAGGAACACCCCGTCTAGTTTCCCTTCTTGCATCTTAGGGATGTTTACCCGGTTACGTTCCCGGTCCGCGATGCTGAATCCGGCACGTTTGAACCAGAAAGGAGTATCGGTATGTGTATCTACGGAAAGGAAATGCTTGTGCATCTCTTTGGCTTGGTGGAAAGTCTCGGCCTTTCCTATCAGATGGCGGAATATCCTTAACATCGTAGTGTCGCCTCCGTAAGTCAACGCTTCCGGATGCCATTGAACTCCCATGATGGATCGATTCGGATAAGCGTCGATAGCCTCGATAATACTGTCGGGCGCATAAGCGGTAGCCTTGAAGATAGGCGCCAACTCCTTGATCGCTTGATGATGAAGAGAGTTTACGGCTAAGGTATCTTTCCCTAGAATAGAGGCTAGCTGTGAGTTCGCGTCAACAAAGACACGGTGTGAGCCATACGAACTGGGTAAATCTTGCCTATGCTTGACAGAATGATCGCCACGTTGTGAGGGGATGTCTTGGTAAAGCGTACCGCCAAACGCTACATTCAACAGTTGCAATCCCCGGCATATGCCTAAGACGGGAATATTTTGGTCGGTAGCCATCTTGATTAGTTTCAACTCATACAAATCGCGTACCGGATCGACTTCCTCCAGCTTTTCCCGAGGCTCCTCCTCATACCATAGAGGGTTTACATCCGCTCCTCCTATAAGAACTAGCCCGTCTAAATTCGATACGATATTTCTGAGTACTTTACCGTCAGTAACAGCCGGGATGATAATCGGAGTTCCCCCTGCCTTTACGATGGATTGGATATAGGTGGCCCCTACCCGGGAAGCACCACTTGAGATACTGGCGGAAATCCCGATCAATGGGGAGAATCGTGCCCGCACGTTTACATCGCAAGAGTCTGTCAACTCATATAGCTTTTTTAAGTTGGGGACTTCCGATCCGGGTGTCTGTGCCTGTGCTCCACATAAGATACTACAGGCGCATATTGCTGTGTATAAGATATTTTTCATAATATGTAGTTGTTTTCGTTTGCTATTTGTTTGGAAAATCTTGTATAGCGGTCATAACCCTTAGCAAGTTCCCACCCCATATTTTCCGTATATCTTCTTCTGTATATCCTTCTTCTAAAAGTCGGACGGTAATGTTAATCAACTCATTGGTAGCCGAGCAACCGATCAGTTCCCCGTCTCCGTCAAAATCCGAGCCGATTCCTACATGATCGATACCGATTAAATCCACGATATGATTGATATGGCGGATAGCGTCGCTTAAAGAAGCTTTTTCCTCTTCCTTATTGATGAATCCTTTGTATAGGCAGATTTGGGCGATACCCCCTTGAGCGGCCAGCGCTTTCAGTTGATCATCCGTTAAATTGCGGGGATGATCGCAAAGCGCACGTGCGGAAGAGTGGGAGGCTATGATTGGCGTCTCGCTCACTTCCAGTACCTGATAAAAGGTACTTTCCGCCGCATGCGAGATATCAACCATGATTCCTAATCGGTTCATCTCTTTTACCACTTCCTTACCGAAAGGACTTAGTCCTTTCCATTCCTGTTTTCCTCTAGCGGAATCACAAATATCGTTATCCCCATTATGGCATAAGGTGATATAAGAAACTCCCATCTCCTTGAACATTCGTAGGTTTTCGACCAGCTTCCCTAAAGCGTACCCGTTCTCGATGCCGAGGCAGATCGCTTTTTTCCCTTGCGCCTTAATCGTCCGGATCTCTTGGGGGGTAGTCGCTATAACCATCCGGTCCGGATGTAAGGTTTGCTGGCGTTTTACTTGATTCAGCCGTTCTATCGCATACGCTGTCGCTGCCTGTAAGGATGCCTCATCTCGTTTACCTTGCGGGATATAGGCGACCATAAAGGTTGCGTCGATACGCCCTTCTTCCATAAAAGGAAGATTCACTTTCCCTCCTTCTTTCTCCCCGATATTAAATTCACCGGGAAAGATCATTGGGGTATCTGTATGGGAATCGATCGTCACGATCCGTTGATGGATCGCTTTGGCTTTTGCGAAACGGCGGGCATTCTCGATATGGTAAGCGAATAGGGCTTTCATGGCCTCATCCCCTTGCGGAGCCATGGCCTCCGGATGCCATTGTACACCGAATATCGTTTTCTCCGTATGTTCCATAGCCTCATTGATTCCATCCGGGGCGGTCGCTGTCGCTCTAAATCCGGGGGCGACCTCTTTTACCGCTTGATGGTGGAAAGAGTTGACAAGGATTTGTTCTTCTCCATTGAAAATAGTACGTAGGCGGTTCATTCCCGGTTCGAGAGTTACCGTATGCGACGGATATTCCCGCGCCAATGTCTGGCTGTGTTTCAATAGCGGGTGATCGGCTTGTGAATGGATGTCTTGATAGACACTTCCTCCGAACGCTACATTCATGATCTGATGCCCTCGGCAAATACCCATGATCGGAATTTGTTGGTTAGCGGCCAAGCGAAGCAAGATCAAATCGTATTCGTCACGTAGCGTATCTACGTCTTGCAATTGCGGGATAGGCTCCTCATGCAAATAGAGCGGATTGATGTCTCCACCCCCGCTCATAACCAATCCGTCTAGTTCGGAAACCAGTACGGTCAATGCTTTCAGATCCGTGATCACCGGGATAAGTACCGGGGCTCCCCCCGCATCCAGCACGGCTTGCACGTAGGTCTCCGCTATACAGGAAAGTCCGTCTCTCCGGTTAGCGGATATTCCTATTCGGGGAGGTTGAAGGCTTTCTTTAGCCGGTATATAATTATCAACTTCTTTGTATAGGGCCTCTAGATTCGGACGACGGACTTTCATGATTTTAAGCATCTATGTTAGCATATGTAGCGTTTTCCTCGATAAACTCGCGGCGAGGGCCTACGTCTTCACCCATCAACATGGCGAAGATTTGGTCAGCCTCGGCTGCGTTGTCGATCGTGATCTGCTTTAACGTACGGTTTTCCGGGTTCATGGTCGTATCCCACAATTGATGGTCGTTCATTTCTCCCAAACCTTTGTATCGTTGTGTATGGATCGAGTTCTCGTTGCCTCCTCCATATTTTAAGATGAACTGCTGACGTTGTTGCTCGGTCCAGCAGTATTCCTCAACCTTACCTTTCTTACACAAATAGAGGGGAGGAGTCGCCAGATACACATATCCGTTCTCGATCAAGGAACGCATACGGCGGAAGAAGAAGGTCAAGATCAATGTGGCGATGTGGCTACCGTCCACATCGGCATCGGTCATGATAATCACCTTGTGGTAACGCAGCTTCTCCATGTTCAACGCTTTCGGGTCATCCTCCGTACCGACGGTTACGCCCATCGCGCGATAGATGTTCTGGATTTCCTCGCTTTCGAAGATCTTATGATCCATCGCTTTCTCCACGTTCAAGATCTTACCGCGCAATGGTAGGATCGCTTGGAAGTTACGGTCGCGTCCTTGCTTAGCCGTACCACCTGCGGAGTCTCCTTCGACAAGGAACAATTCGCAGATCGCTGCGTCTTTAGAGGAACAGTCCGCCAATTTACCGGGAAGCCCACCTCCTGTCAGCGGAGATTTGCGTTGTACCAATTCGCGAGCCTTACGAGCGGCATGACGGGCTTGAGCGGCCAAGATCACCTTGTCGACGATTATTTTCGCCTCTTTCGGATGTTCTTCCAAATAATAGCCTAACGCCTCACCGATCGCCATATCCACTGCACCGGTAACCTCGCTATTACCCAGCTTCGTCTTTGTCTGTCCCTCGAACTGAGGTTCGGCTACCTTGATAGAGATAACGGCGGTCAAACCTTCACGGAAGTCATCCCCTTGAATCTCCACCTTGGCTTTCTCCAATAATTTAGAATCCTCGGCGTACTTTTTCAACGTACGGGTCAGGCCACGGCGGAAACCGGCTAAGTGTGTACCACCTTCTATCGTGTTAATATCATTTACGTAAGAGAATACGCTCTCATTGTAAGAAGTATTATAAGTTAACGCCACCTCGACAGGGATACCCTGCTTCTCGGTAACGATATGGATTACGTCTGGAATCAGTTTCTCTTTAGAACGGTCGATATAGCGGACAAACTCTTTCAATCCCTCATCCGAATGGAATACCTCGGACTTGAATGAACCGCCTTCTTTCAGAACTCGCTTATCTGTCAGACGTAGCGTAATACCAGCGTTCAAGAACGCTAATTCACGCAAACGGGTAGCCAAGATATCATACTTGTATTCCGTGACCGTAAAGATAGAACCGTCCGGCTTGAAAGAGATCGTAGTACCTGTTTTATCCGTATTATCGATAACCTGTACGTCGTGCAACGGCTTTCCGCAAGAGAACTCCTGCATATGTACTTTGCCGTTCCTGCGAACTTCCGCTTTCAGATAAGTAGAGAGGGCGTTTACGCAAGATACACCCACACCGTGCAAACCACCGGATACTTTATAGGTTCCCTTGTCGAACTTACCGCCGGCGTGCAGCACCGTCAATACTACCTCCAAAGCTGATTTACCTTCTTTCTCATGAATATCCACGGGGATACCACGGCCGTCGTCGGTAACCGTGATCGAGTTGTCCTCATTGATTACCACGTCGATGTATGTACAATATCCGGCTAGCGCTTCGTCTATGGAGTTATCTACGACCTCATACACTAAGTGATGGAGACCTTTCTCGCTGGTATCGCCAATATACATGGATGGCCTTTTTCGTACTGCCTCTAACCCTTCAAGTACTTGAATACTATCTGCGGAGTACTCTGTAGAAGTATTCTTAATTTCTTCACTCATGAGTTTATCTTTCTTTAAAATCTGTAATTATCTATGTCCTCAAAAAAAAATCTAACAAATGTAGTGATTTTTATCGAGATAGCGAAGTGGGGGATGTGAAAATAGCGAAAAAAGGACGGGTATAATAAAAAAGGAGAGAGATAAGCCATGAACTTATCTCTCTCCTTTTGGTTGGTAGCCCATAGGGGAATCGAACCCCTCTTTCAAGAATGAAAATCTTGCGTCCTAGCCGATAGACGAATGGGCCAAAATGTCAAAGCTCTCACTTATAGCGTTCTAAGAAAGTGATTTCCCGATTGCGAGTGCAAAGATAGACGATCTCTCCGAACTGGCAAAACATTTCGAAGGAAAATTTAATACTACTCACTGTTTTAACTTCTCTTTAGAACTTATATCTTCCAGATGAATTTCCAAGGCTTTAACGGAAATATTTATTTCCCAGATACATACACATAACGACGCCGCTAATAGCAATAAGGCTATGCCAAATATCCATGCGGCGAAAATCTGCCACGATACATAAATGAAGAACATAGCGATCACGCAGAGCAGCAAACTGAGTATTCCTAATATTTGCATGGAACGGGTCAGATAGAGCCTTTTCCGCAGGTTCGCTATCTGGGCGATATCCTTGGGGTCATGGGTTTGCTGATGCTTTTCTTTCAAGGCACGCACTACGCTGGCGTATGAAAGGAAGCGATTCGTATAGGCCAGCAATATCAATGATATGGCGGAAAATAATAAAGAAGGGGTCGTTAAGTCCAACATAATTCTATACTTTAATTATATGTATAACGTTAATTTGAGTATCTTTGTTCTTAATCATCGTCGCAAAGATACGAATTATGTTGTGTAAAACGAGGGGGATTGTCTTGCATGCGATCCCTTACAATGATAAATATTCTATTATATATATGTATACGGAGGCGTTTGGCCGGGCCTCGTATCTGGTTAGTCGTAGCCGTGGGAAGAAAAGCACGGTATCGAAGGCTTTGTTTATACCTTTGTCCGTTCTGGAAATGGAGGTGGAGCACTTGAATAAGCGGGACTTGCACCGGATTAAGGAGACCCGCATTTGTTTTCCGCTGAATGATGTTTGTTGTGATCCGGTTAAGAATGTATTGGCGCTTTTCCTCTCGGAGGTTCTTTTTAGGGTCGTGAAAGATACGGAGCCGGATCCCCGTTTATTTGATTATTTATGCGAGTCCATACATCTATTGGAGTATGCGGATAAGGGTATCGCTAATTTTCATATGGTTTTCTTGTTAGGTCTTCTCCACCATCTCGGTATTTTCCCAAATATGGAATCGCATAGGGTGGGATATTATTTCGATATGTTGAATGGGGTGTTTACGGATCATATCCCGATGCATCGGCATTATTTAAATAAGGTGGAGAGCGCTTTCTTTTCCCGTTTGCTGCGTATCAGTTTTGAGAATATGTCGCTTTATGGTTTTTCCCGGCAAGAGCGGGTCCGTATTATTCATCGTATTCTTGAGTATTACCGTCTACATCTTCCAGATTTTCCGGAAATCAAATCGTTATCGGTGATGCAAAGCTTATTTGATTGATCTATTTGATGTTATATTAGCTCTTGAAAACACGTACGTGTTTTTTGAAAAAGACGTACATGTTTTTCCGGAAACACGTACATGTTTTTTCGGAAATAATGAGAAGCTTCCGGATAGGCGGGAAAAACATCCGATAACGGTTGTCTATTTGAGGAAAAGATTATACTTTTGCAATCTCAAAAGAGTTGGTCTTGTAGTTCAACGGATAGAATAGAAGTTTCCTAAACTTTAGATCCGGGTTCGATTCCCGGCGAGACTACTTTTGTTTTTCTTTCTTTTTATCTTATTTTATTAATAGATAGCTAGTTATACTTGACTTTTGAGTGTTTTGTATATCGTTTTTGTAAAGAGAAAATAAATAAAAGAAGATTTTTTCTTACCGCAATTCTTGCCGCATCCTTGTTTTGTCGATAAAATATTGTCTATATTTGCGTAAGTTAAATAAACAGATATATTATGGCAACAGTAAAATTCTATTTGACACGTCCGAAGTCAAATAAGCCTACCGCTATTTTTTTTCTGATGAATTACGGTGCATATACTATTTTACCCGATGGGAAGAAAAAGTACTTACCGTTGAAGTATTATACTAATGAGACAATTTTGCCGGAAAGATGGGATACGAAAGTTGGTGCTCCGATCGCTCCTACAGCGAGGAATCATCGGATGAACGCTGGTGAGTATAGAGAACTGAAAGCGGCTTTGGATAATATCGAAGTTACGGCTAAAGATGTGTTACGTCGGTTGGAGAATGACGGTATCCAGCCAACGAATGAGCTACTAACAAAGGAGTTGGATAAGATATTTAAAGGTTACAAGGAGATAGAACCGGATAGAGATGTCAAGGATTTACTTTGTTTTGTCAAATCCTTTATAGAGAAAACTGATAAGAAACCTAATACTGTGAAGGGGTATAAGCAAACAGCTCGTGAGATTGAGGGGTATATTGCATTAACAGGGAAAAGGCTACAATTTGAGAATGTAGACTTGGATTTTTATTTGTCATTTGTTGAATATTTAACGAATAAAGGTTATTCTCCAAATACGGTTGGTGCTCGTATAAAGGATTTGAAAATGTTTATGAATGAGGCTTATGAACGTAATCTACATACAAATATGGATTTCAAAAAGAAGCGTTTTAGTAAGCCTAAAGAGGAAACCTATTCTGTCTACCTCAATAGTGATGAGCTAAAGAAAATCTACAAGTGTGACTTAAGTGATGAACCTCGATTGGATCGGGTTCGGGATTTGTTTTTGATAGGCTGCTGTACAGGATTACGTTTTAGTGATTTGTCTTTGTTGAGTTCTGATAATATTGATAATGTAGAGAGTGTAATTACTATAAAGACTGTGAAAACCGGTAGGACTGTAGTTATCCCTTTGCATGCGATAGTTCGGCAGATATTGCAGAAATATGATAATGAGTTGCCTCGTGTTCCTTCAAATCAAAAATTTAATGATTATATCAAAGAGATTGCGAAGAAGGCTGAGATTAATGAGCCAATCTTATTGCAAAGAACAAAAGGTACTTTAACTTATGCTGAAACGAAGCCTAAATATGATCTTGTAACGAGTCACACGGCTCGGCGTTCTTTTGCCACGAATGCTTATTTAGCAGGATTGCCCCCCATTAGTATAATGAAGATAACGGGACACAAGACGGAATCTTCATTCATGAAGTATATTAAGATCTCGGAGAAGGAGAATGCTATACAGTTGAAAGGACATGAATTTTTTAATCAGATAGTAACTTGCTAATTGATTATTTTTATGGAAAATGTAAGATCGTATTGTGATGATATTCTAGATGTTATACATAAATTTGGGGAAGAGTATATCTATGACCCCAGAACTAAAATCATTGATGGGAAAGATTTGTTTGTTTCTGTTGATAATAATATCAATAACGATATTGCATACTCTGATGATTCGGACAATAGATCGAATGAGGCTTGTGTGAATTTGGGTTTAACTTTTGCGGTTGGTCAACATTGTGAGAAATTACGTGTAAAATATGTAGATGCGATAAAATCTCGATTGTTAGGGATGGATCCTAAAGCTAGAATGGTCTATGCGGAGGAAATATTACAGCGTTTATATGAAATACAGCTAAATCATCCCATTTTTCATTCCAAAGTATTTCAAAAACTTGTAATACCGTTTTTTTTCTCAGATGTCACAGAGGCTTTTGAACGATATGACATTAATCTGTGGAATATCCTAGTAAATTGCCAAAAAAAGCACGGTACATTCTTTTGTTATTGGCTAAAGTTCCTTAAGCATCATTATGATACGATAGGGCTACAAAGATGTGTTTATAGTGAAAGTGATATCCTTGATGGTCTGCCAAATGCTTCTCAATGCGAGCTGTCGAATGTCTCTCAAGAGGAATTGCCAAATGCTTCTCAAGAAGAACTATCAAATGTTTCTGATGAGAGTACTGATAACTTATCAAACATAGAGGATGAGTTTTATAAACTATTTGATAGCTATGACAAGGGTGTTGTACTCGAACTGATAAAAAAGTTAGAGGAGTTTAATATAGTAAGAGAGCGAGATTATGTCTGCAAATATAAGAATTATCTTGCCAAATTAATGATATTCATGAAAAATCAGGGGATTCTTAAATATAATCGGCTAGTGCCTGTAGCACGTATCTTTTATGGCTATTTTAATCTTGTAGTTAGAAAAACATCGATAGGAGAAAATAGTGTTACAGAAAGAAACATACGTGTGATAGAGAATCGTGGGACTATGGGGCTTTCTACAGACGAGATCGAGGATTTTAAGCTTATCTGTGGTCATTTTCCTAAATAGTTATTTCCATTTGGAAAAGGTGGAAAAAGTGGAAATGCTTGATTGATAAACTTTGCGCCATAATTTTAAAATCATAAATTATGGTACAGACATTATTAATACAAGCTTCGCTGTCTGATATCGAAGCTGTTGTTCGTAAAGTACTTGATGATCGATTAAATGATTTAATACCTCAGAGGAAAGAGGATACTCCTTTGTACCTTACTCGTGATGAGGCTGCAAAGATGTTACGAATCACTTTGCCAACCTTAAATGATTGGACAAAGTTAGGGAGGATTCCCGTTCAACGAATAGGGAGGCGTGTTCTTTATGCCCTTTCTGATATAGAGAATGCCTTGGAAGGTAGGAAAGGAGGACGTAAGAATGGATGAGATAGCTTCTAAATACTATGTGTATCTATCAAGCTGTAAGGAAGGACATGATTCATGTACTGAATATAGTAGTATGTTTCATGATATGGTACATGGTCATATGTTATATGATACGGTTGACTTTGTTCTTTATCAGAAAGATGTTCCAGAAATAGATTTGTTATCGGAAGTATCGCCATATTTGACGAATAGAAGAGATTGCATTGGTGAAGGTGGATCCTCTTATGTATGTGGGGAATATAAGGGGTATAAGGTATATGTAAATGATAAAATGTTAAAAATAAATACATGTAGCTTATGTAAGTATTACTACGGTACCAACATGCACGATTTCCCTTTAGAGGACGTACGGAAAGCCATTGAGAGGATAGGAGAGGATTTAAACATCCCTATGGATAAGGTCACTGTGACTAGACTGGATTTAGCAGAGGATTGGGAGTTACAGCGGTCTCCAATAGAATATTTCAATCGGATGTTAGATTTACCTTATTTTAGGCGTCTTTCATATCCTACAGGAATTACGTTTCAAACAGCAGAGAAAGAACTTTCGTTTTACGATAAAGGAAAGGAACAGGGGAGTAATAATAAGAATATAGCTCGATGCGAGTTTCGGATAAAGAAAGTTAGGAAGTACTTTGGGAAATCGGTTACTGCGTCAATGTTATATGATCCTAGCTTTTGGAATGATTTGCTGGATCGGTTCTTATCTTGTTATTCCAAAGTCAAGGTGAGTAAAGAGTCTTTACCTCTTGATAAGATAGATGGAATAAAGAGTTTTCAAGATTGTATTTTATGTCATTGGGTTAATCGTAAGGGGTTTGATCCGTTGAAGTCTGAATTGAATGCTTTTGTGCGTGATGGAGGATTGACGCAAAGAAACTATAAGTCTATTATAGGAAAGATCAAGAGGTGTTGTTTCTCTTCTCAAGGAAAAGACGTTGGCCCAGAGATGGAAGAATTTGATGTGAAATTCAGGTCATTTTTGAAGTTAAAGAGATTTGATTAAATATCATTGTTTTGCCTATATTTGAGGCTTACAACGTATCTAGGCTTAGGTTTTTCCTAATAAAATGTAGGAAATAATACCCTTGTCGGGGATCTGTCAAATAAATTTAGAGAGGTGGGGGATATTTCCGAGGAGGTGGTATCTCTCGCTTCTTTTGTTTTTAGAGGATATTGTTCTGTAAATGATTTTCCAAAAAAGAATCACGATAAAACGGAATTTAGAAAATGTTCGTTATATTTGCGTGAGGTAATCACTAAAAGATGAAACAACAGATAATTAATAAGCTAAGAGGCTTTTTCTCTTTGCAACCAATAGAGAAAGCATGGGTGTTTGGTTCCTGTTCACGTGGAGAGGAGACGAAGGATAGCGATATTGATATTCTGGTTCGTTTTGACTCCCACGCTCGTATTACATTATTCAAGTATGCTGGTATGGTGGAAGCTCTAAGCCAATTGTTGCATCGTAAGGTTGATTTGGTGGAGGAAGGACAATTGAAGGATTTTGCCGTTTCTTCTGTAGATCGGGATAAAATATTGGTATATGAGAGAGAAACCTAAAGATAATACACGTCTACGGCATATGCTGGAGGCGATAAATAATGTCATTGAGTTCACGACAGATGTGACTTTTGAGGAGTATTCCAGAAACAAGATATTGCGTTTTGCGGTCATCAAGAATTTGGAAATTGTAGGGGAGGCGGCTTATTTGATTACAAAGGAATTTCGGGAGGAACATCAGGAGATCGCATGGAATGAGGTCATAGGCATGCGCCATGTGTTGGTGCATGGATATTATCAGATTCGGGATGAGATTGTGTGGGGAACCATTCAAACAGATCTATTTCCGCTTAAGGATAAGATAGAACAGTTGATCTGTAAATAAGCTTAATGTATTGTTTTAGAAAATAACCCTTTGTCGGGGGTATGTCAAATAAATTTAGAGAGGTGGGGGATATTTCCGAGAAGGTGGTATCTTTCGCCTCTCTCATTTTTTAATATTGTCACTATCAGCCACTAGTCCTGTATAAGGTCATGCTATTTGCCATATAAGCTATTTTTAAGCCCGTTTCAGGCACTTTCCTCTCGTTTCCGATCAACTCGCCTTCTCTCCTCGAAGTATCCTAAAAGAGGCTGTAAAAAGATTGTCAGCAAATCTCTTTGTTTTATGACTTATATGTAATACATTTGCGATGTATTGAAAATAACGTAGAAGCGTTAAGATATTATCTCACATTTGGAATCTGGACAATTTCATCGGGCGGGATAATAGTCAAGATGCTCCTACGCTTGTGTTGCTATATACTATCCTATAAAGGAAAACTATATACCTCATAAAGCGTGGGGCTATTGTATATTATCGTTCGATGGGCAGTCCAGAGCCTCAAATGTGATAATATCAATAGTCCTCACGCTTCTTTTATTTAGAAACTACCGAACGAAGGGGACAGGGAGGGTGAATAAAAGAGAGCCTATGAGAAAAGAATTCATTGTTATCTTATTATTTTGTATACCATATAATAATATGGTCAAGCTTTATTAAGTAGGGATACAAGTCTTGATGTATCCTTAAAGAATCTAAATTACAATGATTATCAAATGATTAAACAGTTACGTATTATTTAAATAATAAAATACATATGAAACAAATAAAGATGAACTTAGTAATACATAAGTATATATACGCCTATGTATCAGAATGTAAGTTGTTTGCCGGTTTATTTAAGAAGAAAGTTATGGTTTTGGTTGCTATGTTTTTGGGTATTGGGACAATAACGGGAATAGCCCAAAGTTATAATTCACCTTATAACATAAACTTGTTGTATCAAGGAGCGGCGATATTGCAGGCTAGGATAGATGCGAACAAAGATAAAGTAAGTGATAAAGTAAATGATGTATTTGATACGATAGATGATGTTGAGATAACTATTGGAGGATTTAATGAACCTCAGAAGAAAAAATTAAATGAGTTTTATGAGGCTGTGGAAAAGACAAGAGTTAATTATTCAAATAATGATGAGGTTAGGGAACTCTTGTCATGGTTAGATAGCTGGAAAAGGTATTTTAGATCATGGGCTAAATCACAGAGAAGGAGATGATGATAAGAAAAGTTATATTACTGTTAACCGTTATATTGGTAACATTTGCTGCCGTTGCTGAGACGATACACATATCTCCTCAATATTGGTGTAAAAATGCAGATGTTGATCCTAGAGCTTATAATAACTGGGAAGCGACATACGGTATTATAGGTATAACAATCAATGCGGAAAGATCATATGTGGAGTTGAGAATAGGCGATGAATATCATCTATTCAATGTGTTATCGACAGATCAAATAGCTAAATATACCTATGAGACAGTTTGGGTGATAAAAGCCCTAAATGAAAATGGAGAAAAAATGGTTTTTCAGCTACGGGTAGCTAGTAATACACTGAAAGTTTTTATGATAAGCAGAAGAGGAACTATGGGCTTTTTAGAAGAAAATTAAGTATGGAACTTTTAGAGATCTGGTGTAATGTATATTTGTTTAATGATTGTTATTTGCCAGATAATAATTAAATTAGGGTATATAACCTTTGCTGTTGGTATCGCTCCTGTTCTATTACGAAATGGAGTGATACCAATAGGTGGAGTGGTTAATTGAGTACGTATAGTTTCATATGGCTTGATCAGAAACAATATTAAAAGAAAAGGCTGTGGTAAATCGGACGATATGGATTTTTGAACTTATATTTGTGATAATAAAAACATGTGAAGAAAAAGAGTTAATAACAGATATTAGTTTGGTATGAAGACAAGTAAATGCTTTGATCATGTTTCTTGTAGCTGGGATTGTAAACCTCGTATTACCGGTTTAATACATGATCCGGTTGAGGAATCAGAAGCCTATTTATCCATAGAGAAGGAGTTGGAGGAAAAGTTACGATCTTACTTCTCTGATAAAAAAATTGATTCTGGTAGCTGGTTTCGTACTCCGGTCTCATGTTTCGAGTATTGGCAAGTGATGAAACGTTTTTTATGGGAGGACTATCGAATAGAGTGGAGATCCCCGTTTGAATTGAATCCTACTATATTCAAGGATGATCTTTAGGGGGTATTTGGGGTACGAATGGCTTTATTTGGCGTGGATCGGGGCGGCACCAAAGGAGGAGGCTGCGAGTGGATGCGGAAGACGGCGGCGGGGACACCAGCCCCGTTTTCTATTGTGGTGCTTGGCGATGAGGATATGAAACATAAGCCTATTCCTTGTGAATAAGGGGTGACAACTGATAAAGGGTATTATAGATCTGTCCTATATCGTGCCTTAGAGGGCAAAAGAAACGGTCTGAATACGAGATAACACTAATTAAAAGAAAGGAGTAAGGTCGTGAATATGGTAAAAACGAGGTTTTTGATCTTCTATTCGATAGTGTGTACTATGGTATTAAATAAGTTGTTCCTAATTTGAGGCGTTATGGTGTTTTTGGTGTTAGCTTGTATAAGTTTGATTATCTTTGAATTATCGTTTTTTATGATCCTTGCATTCAAGACAAGGCCGGAGCGATGGACATTTAAGTCTTTTTGTCTTTGGTTGGTTTCTTTGGTCTCGTGGTGTTGTTTTCCACCATTGTACGTGTGGATTGAGCGGAAGTGGCGGCAGGCTAGTCTAAGAAGGGTGCTATTTGTGCTGTTATCCCCAGTCTCTTTTCTTTTCTTGGTGGATGCCTGTACGTTCGATCCGCATCGCTTCATCCATAGCCTTAATAGCCTGATAATAGATCTCAATGCTATTAATAGAGACTGGACAGGGATTGATACGCTGTTATCTCTAATCTCTCTTATTTACTTAGTATATATCTGTTCATTGGTATGTAAGTGCGTCAATAAGCCTTTCTATAACCGAAGAGATCTTTCAAGCAAGGTAGGGATAGGGGCAGCATACAAGATTGTAAATTCTCATGGCCGGAATGGGGATACGGATGAGGTTGACATTAGGTTTGATTCGGGTTGTGAAACGGAGAGTTCCAACAAAGGATGAAGACGAATCCCCCGGCTCATTGGAGTATATCGGAAGATGGTGATTTCCCATTCGATGAGAATTAGATGATGGAATTTACTTCTTTATGGATATAGATCCTAGAGAGAATAAGGCATATATGTGATATGGAGGGACTTCGATAATTGGAGTCGGAATGATTTTCGCCATACAAGATCCTTGGTGGTAGGTCGAAAATGAAACAAGTTACCGATGATAAATCGAGTTTTTTTGCAATCTTTGTGTTAAAGAATTTATGTATAGAGAGAAGTTAGCCATGATGAAAAATACTTACAGAACTATCTATGGAGCGATTGCTGGTGATATTATAGGTTCGATGTATGAGTTTCGTTCTGTCAAGAGCAAAGACTTCGAGTTGTTTCCGTATGGTGCCTGTTTTACAGACGATACGGTGATGACATTAGCTATCGCACGATGGCTAATGGAGGATGTCACCCGCTCAGAATACACGCTTGTAGACACTATGTGTGAATTTGGCAACCGTTATCCGGCTGTTGGCTACGGTGGCCTTTTCTGCAATTGGTTATGTAATGATCCAACCCCCTATAACTCATGGGGGAATGGTTCCGCTATGCGTGTTAGTGCGGTAGGTCTTGTTGCTAAGACTTTGGATGAATGCTTGCGCTTAGCGAAACAAACAGCCGCAGTATCACACAATCATCCGGAAGCTATAAAGGGAGCGCAGGCTGTAGCTGCAAGTATATTCATTGCGCTACATTGGACTGGGGAAATAGACGAATTAAAAGTATACATAAGAGATTTTGTTACCAATCAGTTCGAATATAACATGAACCGTACATTGAATGAGATTCGGCCCCGATATGAATTTGATGTATCTTGCCAAGGTAGCGTGCCTGAGGCTATCATCGCATTTTTAGAAGCCGATAGTTATGAAGATGCGATAAGAAATGCCGTGTCACTCGGTGGTGACGCTGATACGCAAGGTGCTATAGCTGGCGCAATAGCGGCTTGTGTTTATCCAATTCCTGAATACATTATTAAAGAGTGCCAGAAACGTTTATCCGATGATCTGTTGAAGGTCGTCATCCGTTTTGAGGATTATCTTGACAATGAATGGCAAAATAAGATTAGTTTGCCCTGTTCGTGCTTGCAACCCAAGCGTGAAACGGTTGAGCCTGAGAAATATGTAGATATTATACGAGACAATATTGATTTGATACACAAATCAATTAAAATCGCAGTGGTGATGGTTGCATTTATATTGGTCAAAATATTATGGGTTTACTGGTCGTGTACTGATAATGGTACATGGGAGGATGAGAAGGGGGAACTCATTCAACGTCGGGATTTCCTGATCGATCGTGTAGTAACTTCACCACGTGCGTTGTTGTGTGAAATGCCAGAAGGAATTGGAACACAATTTCAAGGTGAGTGGGCGTTGTATTCTTGTTCAATGCTGGCGGCAGCCTTATTCAATATGTCGAAACTTTATCCCGAAACAAAAACAGAGAATCTAGAGAACATAGATAATCTTATTGAGATGGTACTTTCCTTTGAGTTGAGAAAATATGATGCTGAGCGTTGGGGCGAGGATCCTCTGGAAACATTGGATGGTGACAGGAGCCATATTTCATATATCAGTCATCTTGCGTGGATGATAAGCGAGTATAAGATGGCCGGAGGAAATGATAAATATAATAACTTGTTTGATGATCTTTGCGGAACTATGAATCGTCGGCTTCTTCGAAGTAAAAGTCTAAACTTACCAACATATCCAAACGAATGTATATATGTCCCTGATATGCTTGTTGCGATTGTCGCACTGAATAATTACTCGAAATTAAACAAGGGAAAATATATTTCTACAGTACGTAAATGGGTGCGAAAGGCTAAATCTGAATGGCTTGACAAAGAAACAGGTCTACTTGTCTCATTTTTGAGTGAGGATGGCATACCGTTTAAAGCTGCCCCGGTGAAAGGCTCGTACTCCGCATTAAACTGTCTATACCTCACGCAGATAGATTCAGTATTTGCAAGAGAGCAATATCATAGGCTCAAATCCCATTTTTTGCAATCGGGTTTATTGTTTGGTATACGGGAATATCATGATTATTCGTGTTGGTTGGGATTTGACATTGATGCGGGCCCGGTACTGTTCAACCTCAGTCCATCCGGAACAGCATTCGCTGTGGGGTCAGCAACATATTTCAATGACGTGAGAGTACGTAATAATTTCTTACGTACGGCGGAAATTGCAGGACATAGTGTGATGTGGAACAATACTCGACATTATTTACTAGCGGAAATAGCACTTGTTGGGGAATGTATCATGTTGGCAATGCGAACAACAACTCCATAGGAAAGAAATGGAACTTTATATGACCATGTGATCTAATTATAAGGGATAGCTGTCCTAAATAGAAATGTAAGTGTTATGGATCTACTTTATACAGAACCTTCGGGAGCAAAAGAAACGGATTGGATACGAGATTATGATAATTATAAAGAAGGAGTATGAATAAGGTGAAATAGTAGTTCTTAATTTGAGGCATTATGATGTTTTTTTTATTAGTTAGTGTGATAGTTTTGGGTGGTGGGTTACTGGCCTTCATAATCCTTCTATTCTGGGCAAGACCGGAGCGATGGACATTTAAGTCTTTTTGCCTTTGGTTGGCTACTTGGGTCTCATGGGTAGGTTGTCCGCCTTTGTACGTGTGGATTGAGCGGAAATGGCGGTGGGCGAGTTGGAGAAGGTGTTCTTATGCGCTGTTATCCCCTATCTCTCTTATTAGCTTAATATATGTTTGCTCGTTTGTATCAGATATCGTCAATAAGCCGTATGGGAGCCGTATGGAGATCTCATACAAGGTAGGTGTAGGATTGCCAGCGTACGAGGTTATAGATCGCACCTATGGAAAAAAGTCGTTCACTTTGGACTATATTGATCGGATAGATATTAAGTTTGAACCGGGTCGTGAAACGGAGAGATTCTATTGGTGGATGAAGACGAATCCCCCGGCTCATTGGAGCATGTCGGAGGACGGTAGTTTTTACTTTAATGAGATTTCGGAAGATGGAACCTTCTTCACAATGCGTATAGATCCCCAGAAGGGTACGGCATGCATAGAATATGGAGCGTGGTAGATAACTGGGGTTCGATTGTCAGGGGGAGGCCCTGTACCTGTGGACGGCAGCAGGGGGCTTCTATCATTCCTCTGTTTCCCTTTGGATGTTTATGAGTTAAATAAACTACTTGCGATACCGCTGTATGGCAGTGTAATTTGGATATAAATATTGATTTCGCAGTGCAAATGTGATGTTTACAGATACGATTAAGGAGAGGTTTTATTACCGCTATTCTTACCGCAGGATCTTTGTTTTGAATTTTTGAATTGATCTATAGATATTTACGGTGATTGTTGGTATTCCCGGCGAGACTACTATATGAATATTAGATGTATTTCCACAAGCTCGTTGTTCATGCAATCTTCGTTTGTCATAGCTGTAATGTCTTAATTTTGATCTTATGGAACTTTATCAAGTATTTTCTCGCCGATCATGGGTGTAAGAAGTTTATAGGATTGCGGTTTTGATGCTTTATGGATATTTTCCAGTGGCTCGTACCAAGGATGTTTGCTCAAGGCATATTTGGAATGATGTACCGTGAGCACCTGTTTGGGGTGCAAATCTTTGATAGCGAGTGGAAGATCATCAGGCATTAGATGTATATAACGCCAGTCTTCATTATATTGTCCGTTTTCCATGATGGCTAGATCTATTTGTGGAAATCTTTTGCCGATCTCCGCAAAATGGGTATCGTACCCTCCGTCTCCCGATAGATATATTTGTTGCTTACCGTCTATCATAAATGAGGCCCATAGCGTTTGGGCGTTTTTTAATAATCGGTTTGAGAAATGACGGGCGGGCAAGCAGTATATTTGGCAGTCGTTATCAATGCGATAACTATCATACCAATCCATTTCCACGATGTGTTCCGGAGAGAATCCCCAATATTCAAAATATTCCCCTACGCCTAGTCCGCAGATTATGGTTCCTATACGATCTTTCAGTTGTTTAACCGTATAATAATCCAAATGATCCCAATGCTCGTGGGTAATTATCAAGAAATCAATATCAGGGATGTCCTCCGGCTTGTAGAGATCTGTGCCTTTAAATGGCTGAAACATCAAGGAGGCCGGAAACCTATTTGTTAATACGGGATCTATCAGAAATCGCTTGCCCCCGTTTTGGATCAAATAAGATGAATGACCAAACCAAATAACAAGGTCTTCATTTCGGTCCAGATGAAGTAAATCCGTTTTTACGGTCGGTAAACTTTTATGGGGTTTTAAATCGGGTTGTTTTCCAAAGAAGAAGTCCCAAAATACTTGTACCCCTCCTTTTTTCATCGTTGTAGTTGGTGTAAGATGGATATTATGGAATTTCCCATCCCGGTAATTGGGCGAGCGCTTGATTCGCTCCAATCTCTCTCCCCGGGGTAAATGTCCGAATGCGGGATGGTAGAATATAATGGATGCCGTCCCTATCAGTAAAACTACAAATAGTAGAATTGAGATCATAACTTTTTTATGTTTCATTTTTACGATCGTGGAGAGTTGGGACAAGGCCGGCGCCTCTATGTGATTGAGTACATAATTGGTAGTGTATTCTTTAATAGGCCTTAAACGTTACCCATTCGCCATTATATAGACATTTAAAAGTCCGACCACTAATCCATACGTTCTCTAGTGTTGTTTGGCCGTCTTCATAGTCCATATAAAGTATATCGGTATAGTAATTGTCCCAGTCCCAGTAGAATGGAATTTCCTCTCGATCTATGCGTCCGCTTGGGTAATGATAAATTCTTGTATCCCATCCTTTCCCATCCGGATTAAATGTAAGTTGCTGCTCACAATCCAAGCCGTCTACGACAAACCAATCTGTCCATACATAATTACATAAATCATAGGTGATTTCCTCATACGGATCATAATACGGATCCTCCTCGCAACTACTGAACCCGCATAAGACGGCGATCAATAAGAATATGTTTATTAAATATCTTTTAGCCATAACTCTATACCTTTAAATACGATTCGGAGGTAAAGATACAAATTTAAGGAAAGGATATTTCTTTTTTTTATATCTTTAGCGCAAAATTTTCAGATATATGCAAAAAACATTACGCATTAAGAACGATATTCATGAGCTTTCCATGATGAATGAGTTCTTGGAAGAAGCTGGAGAAGAATTGGGATTAAGCACCGCTTTCATGATGAGCCTGAATCTGGTGATGGAAGAAGCTGTCTCAAATATAATTTTTTATGCGTATAAGGGAGATGTTGAGGATGCCGTAGACATTTCGTTGGTCAGGGAAGGTGGGGAATTGATCGTGACTTTGATAGATCATGGGATTGCTTTCGATCCGACTTTAAGAAAAGACCCTGATATTACTTTATCTGCCGAAGACCGTCCAATCGGAGGGTTGGGTATTTTCTTGATCAAGAAGATTATGGATGAGGTCTCTTATCAGAGAGTAGATGAGCGGAATGTCTTTATCATGAAGAAAAAAATAACCGAATAAAATATAAAGATATGGAAGTAGTTATTGACCAAAAAGGTGAAGAGACTGTAATTAAGATCAAAGGAAGATTGGATACGAATACGGCTCGCGAATGCGAGGAAAAGGTTTTGCCGGTATGGGAGAATCCGGGAGTAAAAGTATGTGTCGATTGTTCTGATTTGGAATATGTGAGTAGTGCGGGCCTCCGATTGTTTTTAATATTACAAAAAATGACGACTGCCAAGAAAGGGTCTTTACGTTTGATCGGTATGCGGAATGTGGTTCGTGAGACCTTTAGTTTGACGGGATTTAACGCTCTCTTCAAGATAGAAGACGCAAAATAAGTGTGAAGGTTAGGAAAAAGGTAGCCGGTGTGTCAAATTTGGCACACCGGCTTTGTATTAATCTTTTAGATCTTTGTCGATGGGGCTATCCCATTTGCCACCGTTTAATATATCAAGGGTGAAGGTATCGTCTGATTCCTTCGGGGTGTAGAGAATCCCAGTATAACGAATAATGTGATTTATGAGAGGCAGGATGTCATTAACCTCTCTTTCCCGGGTTACTTCATTTATCTGATTTTTGGCCGAGAGGTGTGCTTTGAGCATGAATTCCGGAGCCGGGATAAACGTGAAGAAGGAATGGGAGAAATTTGTTTTCCCGATATCAGAGTCGTTAAAAGTGTCGGTTTGTGTATAAGGCGTGTTTTGAGAAATGCCATTCCCAGTGGTTAAGTCAATCTTGTTTTGATAATTGGAGACATTTATCGTGAAGCTTTTTAGGGCTTTAGGTACGCCATCGGCGGATATGAACTCTATTTTGCCGACGATTCTTTGTAAGGTGATATCTTTAATGATTCTTTCTCCCGTTTGTACTTCTTGGGTGAGAAAAAGATGAAACGTATCTGAGACTTTACTGAATAGTGCGGTTTGTCCGGACACGGAGATATTCTTGTCTGAGTGGGCTAGGAAACAAATATGATAGTCGCCGGAGGGCAGTGAATCATAAATGATCGTGAAATCCGGATCTTGAGGCGTGAATTGCTTATGTTTTACCAGAATGTCCGGTTTTCCGCTTTGGTATACGATATAATCGATCCGGTTGTATAAATTATCCGGATCGATATCCGGTGTAGAAGGATCTTCTTCGGCATCGGGATTTTGGGGAATAGGCTCAGGGATATTCAGCTCGGGAATACTCTTGGTTACGGGGAAGGGTAATACTTCCTTTTGTAAATCGATCGTAAACTGTATGGGGGATAATTCCTCTTGTAGGTCGGGGTTAGGTACTTCCTTTTCCGTTCCATTACAACAACAAAAACAAAGCAGACAGGCGATAGCCACTAATTCATTTTTCTTCATAGTTGATATTTTTGGTAAATGTTTGACGCAAAGGAACGATATATTTTGTGAATTAAAAAATATTAAGCTGTTAAATTGGCGTACGCAGGGTTATTTTTCATAGCTTTGTGAATCAACAATGTAATTACCTTAGTTTAATAAAACGGAATAATACCATGAAACGAAAAATCAGAATGGGAATGGTCGGTGGAGGACAAGGCTCGTTTATCGGGGCCGTTCATCGTATCGCCGCTAATTTAGACGGACAGATCGAGTTGGTCTGTGGATGCTTCAGTTCTCGCCCGGAGAATTCATTGGCTACCGGACAATCTTTATTTTTACCGGATAATCGTATTTACGCATCTTATCAGGAAATGATAGAGAAAGAGGCCACCCTGCCTGAAGGCGAACGGATGGATTTTGTGTCTATCGTTACCCCGAATCATGTGCATTTCGGTCCGGCCATGATGGCGTTGGAACATGGTTTCCATGTCGTACTGGATAAACCGATGACATATACCTTGGATGAGGCGAAGCAATTACGAGACAAAGTGAAGGAAACCGGAAAATTGTTTATGCTGACTCATACCTATACCGCTTACCCGATGGTGAAGGAGGCTCGGGAAAGGGTACGCAGGGGCGATTTAGGTAAGATACGCCGTATTTATGTGGAATATCCTCAAGGCTGGCTATATAATGACTGCGCTGATGTTAATAAGCAGGCGGCTTGGCGGGTGGATCCCAATCGGTCGGGTAAGGCCGGTTGCATGGGGGATATCGGGACTCATGCGTTTAATCTGGCGGAATATATAACAGGGCTGAAGGCCGTGGAATTATGCGGTGAATTGAATACCTTCGTGCCGGATCGTCTTTTGGATGATGATGGGGCGGCATTGATCCGTTATGAGGGAGGCGCGAAAGGGGTGCTGACCGCTAGTCAGATCGCCGTAGGTGTAGAGAATGGCTTGAATATTCGTGTGTATGGAGAGAAAGGTGGGTTGGAATGGCGTCAAGAAGAACCGAATACGATGATTATGCGTTGGCCGGATCGTCCGGCGGAGATCATCCGTACTTCCAATGGATATATGTCGGGTATCGCCGCTCATAATTCCCGTACGCCGGGCGGGCATCCGGAAGGCTATATAGAGGCATTCGCTAATTTGTATCGGAATTTCGCCTTGGCTTTGCGATCGATTCTGGCTGGTGAGGAACCGGCTCCTGAAACCTTGGATTTCCCTTCCGCCGAAGACGGTGTCCGTGGCATGCGGTTTATCGAGACGATTGTAGCTACCGGATCGACAGAGAATAAATGGATAAAAATAATCGACTAAAAATAATACTATATATGGCACGTCCTGTAACATTATATACCCTCCAGTGGGGAGATTTATCACTGGAAACAGTTTGTCAAAAAGCGAAAGAATTCGGATACGACGGTGTGGAATTGGGACTTCCCGATCATGTGGATGTCCGACGTACGGATACGGCTTATTATCAAGGAATCAAGGATCTGTTAAAGAAATATGACTTACGGCTTTATGCGATCTCTACCCATCTGGCTGGACAAGCTGTTTGCGATAATATCGATGAGCGTCATAAGGCAATCTTGCCGGATTACATTTGGGGAGATGGCGATCCGGAAGGGGTTCACCAACGGGCTACCGAGGAGATGATCCGGACCGCCCATGCGGCAAAGATGTTGGGAGTCGATACGGTTGTAGGTTTTACGGGTAGTTCTATTTGGCATTATTTGTATTCTTTCCCTCCGGTAACGGACGCTATGATACAAAAGGGGTATGATGATTTCGCCCGTCGCTTTACGCCCATCTTGGATGAGTTTCAGAAACTGGGTGTACGTTTTGCGTTGGAGGTACATCCTACAGAGATCGCGTTCGATACTTTTTCCGCACGCAGGGCATTGGAGGCGGTAAATAACCATCCTGCTTTCGGTTTTAACTATGATCCGAGTCATCTAGGATATCAAGGGGTGGACTATGTGGATTTCATCTATCAGTTTCCGGAGCGTATCTTCCATGTGCATATGAAGGACGTATATTGGAGTGATACCCCTAAGCAGGTGGGTATATTCGGCGGTCATGTTACTTTCGGCGATCCCCGTCGATATTGGAATTTCCGTAGCTTAGGACGAGGAAAGATTAATTTTGAGGAGATTATCCGTGCTTTGAATTCAATTGGCTATCAAGGTCCGCTTTCCGTGGAATGGGAAGATAGCGCTATGGATCGGGAACATGGGGCACGGGAATCTTGCGAATTGGTGAAGAGAGTGGATTTCCAACCTTCCGCCCATGCGTTCGACGCTTGTTTCGGAAAGGAATAAATAATTATTAATTACAAAAAACACGAGATTTGATGAGTGTGAGAAAGTGGATGTTTGCCGGGGCCTTGTTATTGGCCGCCGGCTTGAGTTCTTTGGGATTTGCCCAAAAACCGGGGTTGAAGTTTAATCCGGATAAGAAGTTTAAGATTGTACAGTTTACGGACTTGCATGTGAAATGGCAAGACCCTCGTTCGGACATCGCTTTTGAGCGTATGAACCAAGTGTTGGATGACGAGAAACCGGACTTGGTGATTTTTACGGGAGATATTATCTATAGCAAGCCTGCGTTGGAAAATATGCGGAATGTATTGAAGACAGTCTCCGACCGTAAAATACCATTCTCCATTGTTTTCGGAAATCATGATAATGAGCAGGGGGCGACAAAAGAGGAGTTGCTGAAAGTAGCCGAAAGCCTACCGTATAGTTTAACGGCGGATGAGGTTCCCGAAATCTCAGGCGTGGGTAATTACGCCTTGACCGTACGTTCCTCCGACGGGAAGAAGGATGCTTTCGTCTTGTATTGCATCGATTCGAATACCTATTCAACTATCAAGGGGGTAAAAGGATACGATTATATTAAGCGTGACCAGATCGATTGGTATTGTAAGAAAAGCGCAGAGTTTACCCGGAATAACGGGGGAGAGCCGGTTCCTTCTTTGGCTTTCTTCCATATTGCGTTGCCGGAGTTTAATCAAGCGGCTTCCGATGAGAATGCCCAACTCTATGGCATACGTAGGGAAAAGGCATGCGCTCCGGCCTTGAATTCCGGCTTATTTACGGCGATTAAGGAGAACGGGGACGTGATGGGTATATTTGTCGGTCATGATCATGACGATGATTATGCGGTTTGCTGGTATGACGTATTATTGGCTTACGGTCGTTTTACGGGTGGTCCGACGGAATACATCCATATACCAAATGGAGCACGTGTGATCGAATTGAACGAGGGAGCCCGTACCTTCAAGACTTGGATTCGTACGAAAGCCGGTGTAGAGCAGCTTACTACCTATCCGGATTCATTCGTGAAAGAGTGAGGATCTATATCATTCTGAAAATGATATAAAAACTGTATTCCTTATTGTTAAAGCTCTAAATTATATCTAACTTTGCGGTTGGTTGAAAAGTAAAAACTAGAGTATGAAGAAAATTAGAGCCGCCATCGTAGGTTATGGCAACATCGGGAAATATGTGTTAGAGGCCCTTGAAGCTGCCCCGGATTTTGAGGTAGCAGGTATTATTCGTCGTAATCCGAATGATATTCCGGACGAGTTGAAGGCATACACGGTTACTGATAGCATCACCAAGTTAGATAAGGTTGACGTAGCGGTTTTGGCTACTCCTACACGTAGCGTGGAAGAGCATGCGAAAGAGATTCTGGCTTTAGGCATCAATACTGTCGATAGTTTCGATATACACGGAGGTATCGTGGATTTACGTCGTTCTTTGGACGCTGTAGCGAAGGCTCATAATACGGTAGCTGTAATTTCTGCCGGTTGGGATCCGGGAAGCGACTCTGTGGTACGTGCTTTGTTAGAAGCGATGGTGCCGAAAGGTATTACTTATACGAACTTCGGTCCGGGAATGAGTATGGGGCATACGGTTGCCGTGAAGGCTATCGAAGGCGTGAAGGCGGCTTTAAGTATGACGATTCCTTTGGGAACAGGTGTACACCGTCGTATGGTTTATATCGAGGTAGAAGACGGATACGATTTCAAGCAAGTGTCTGCCGCTATCAAGGCGGATGATTATTTCGCTCATGATGAGACTCATGTAATGCAGGTTGAATGTGTCGATAATTTGTTGGACATGGGACATGGTGTGAACTTGGTTCGTAAAGGTGTATCGGGCAAGACTCAGAACCAGTTGATCGAATTCGATATGAAGATCAATAACCCTGCCTTGACCGCTCAAATCTTGGTTTCTGTCGCTCGTGCGAGCTTGAAGCAACAACCGGGCGCATATACGATGATCGAATTGCCGATAATCGATATGCTGTACGGCGAGAGAGAGAACTTAATTAGAAGACTCGTTTAATATAAGTTGATGGTTGACAGCTGGCAATTGACAGTTCGGGAAATCCTGACTTGCGATTGTCGACTGTCAATTGTCAATTGCCAACTGAAATAATTATGCTTGATTTTATTACATGGACTGCCGATCCCGCTATCTTTACCATCGGTTCCCGGGAGATTCGTTGGTATGGATTGGCTTTTGCGATTGGTTTCGCTATTGGCTATATGATTGTAGAGCGGATGTGGAAAAAAGAGGGACTGCCGCCCGCATGGATCGATTCCCTTTTGATTTATACGATGCTCGGTACGGTGATTGGTGCCCGTTTGGGGCATTGTTTGTTTTATGCTCCGGAATATTATTTAGCCAACCCGATTGAGATTTTCAAGATTTGGGAGGGAGGATTGGCTAGCCATGGTGGTACGTTAGGTATAATTATCGCCATTTATTTCTACTCGAAGCGAGTAAGCCATAAAAGTATGTTATGGGCTTTCGATAAGTTGGTGGTTCCGACAGGATTGGTAGCTGCTATGATTCGTCTGGGAAACCTGATGAATCATGAGATTTACGGTCATTCCACTGATTTGCCTTGGGGATTTCGTTTTATCGATAATTTACACGCATGGAGAATGGGGGCGGAGCCTATTTTTACAGCTCCGAGCCATCCGACGCAATTGTATGAGGCCGCTTGTTATCTGGTGACGTTCGCTATCTGTATGTGGCTATATTTCAAGAAAGAGGCATGGAAAAAGCAAGGACTTATCTTCGGCGTATTTATGATATGCGTATTCGGGTCTCGTTTCTTCATCGAATTCGTGAAAAATGACCAAGAGCCTTTCGAGGCTGGAATGATGTTGAATATGGGGCAATGGCTAAGTATCCCGTTTGTTTTGGCAGGGTGCTGGTTTGTCTGGAGAGCGCTAAGAAATGGAAAATTAAAAATTGAGAATTGAAAATTAGAGAGCACACGCTTTGTTATTTTCAATTTTTAATTATCAATTATCAATTAAAAAAGATGTACAAGTTAAAAGAAATTGCGGATAAAGTTTATTATGTAGGAGTTAATGACCGTCAAAAGGCCCTCTTCGAGAATATGTGGCCGTTGCCATACGGCGTTTCCTATAACTCGTACTTGATCGTAGACGAGAAAACCGTATTGATCGATACGGTCGATGTTTGTTACTCTGATATTTTCTTGAAAAAAGTAGCGGATGCCTTGGACGGACGTTCTTTGGATTATCTCGTGGTAAATCATATGGAGCCGGATCATGCGGGAAGTATCCGTTTGTTGCGTCAGCAATATCCGGACGTACAGATTGTCGGAAACAATAAGACTTTCGGAATGCTGGAAGGATATCATGGCATCAAGGAAGGCTTGTTTGAGGTGAAAGAGGGTGATACCTTGAATACGGGTCGTCATGAGCTTGTATTTTATATGGCTCCGATGGTGCATTGGCCGGAAGTGATGGTTACTTATGACGTTACGGATAAAATCGTATTCTCCGCGGATGCGTTCGGTACGTATGGCACATTGGATGGTGGTGTGATCGATACGGAGATGAACGTGGAGCATTATTGGGAAGAGATGATTCGCTATTACTCCAACATTGTCGGAAAATATGGAAGTCCAGTACAAAGGGCATTACAGAAGCTTTCGGGCTTGGATATCCAGACGATTTGCTCTACCCATGGACCTGTTTGGCGTGAATATGCGTCGAAAGCGATCGATATCTATGACCGTATGAGCCGCTACGAAGGTGAGGAAGGCGTGGTTATTATTTATGGCAGCATGTATGGTAACACGGAGCAGATGGCTGAGGCGATCGCCGCTTCTTTGGCTGATAATGGCATCAAGAATATTGTGATGCATAATGTTAGCAAAAGCCCTTCTTCTTATATCTTGAAAGATGTGTTCAAATATAAGGGAGTTATCGTAGGTAGCCCGACTTATAGCAATCAATTGTTCCCAGAGGTGGAAGCTGTGTTGAGTAAGATCGAGTTGCGTGAGGTGAAAAATCGTATTTTCGGTTATTTCGGGTCTTTCACATGGGCTGGAGCCGCCGTGAAACGTTTGGCGGCTTTTGGCGAGAAGATGAAGTGGGAGACTGTCGGTACGCCGGTTGAGCAGAAGCAAGGTTTAAGCGCTACTAAATACGAGGAGTGTTTAGCCTTGGGCAAGGAAATGGCTGGGAAATTGAAAATGGAGAATTGAGAATTGAAAAGTCTAAAGGCTCCGACAACAGATAAAACGAAAGCTATTAACAATAGATCTAATTTATAAACAAAAGAAAGGCGAGATGCGTAGATTGGGAATCCTTTAATTTTCAATTTCCAATTTTCAATTTTCAATTAAAAAAAGCGTAACGTTATGAGATTAATTATCGAACCTAATTACGAGCAACTCTCAAAATGGGCTGCCAATTATGTAGCAGCGAAGATCAAAGCCGCGAATCCAACCGCTGAAAAACCATTCGTACTGGGCTTGCCTACCGGATCTTCTCCGCTGGGTATGTACAAGAACCTGATTGAATTGAACAAGCAGGGTGTCGTATCGTTCCAGAACGTGATCACTTTCAATATGGATGAGTATGTCGGCCTTCCGAAAGATCATCCGGAAAGCTATCATTCTTTCATGTGGAATAATTTCTTCAGTCATATCGATATCAAACCGGAGAACGTAAATATCTTGAATGGTAACGCCGAGGATTTGGAGGCTGAGTGTGCGTCTTATGAGGCTCGCATGAAAGCGGTCGGTGGCGTAGACCTGTTCTTGGGTGGTATCGGTCCTGATGGCCATATTGCGTTCAATGAGCCGGGTTCATCTTTGAGTTCTCGTACTCGTATCAAGACGTTAACTACAGATACGATTATCGCTAACTCCCGTTTCTTTGATAATGACGTGAATAAAGTTCCGAAGACTTCTGTAACGGTTGGTGTAGGTACGGTTCTTGACGCTAAGGAGGTATTGATCATGGTAAATGGTCATAACAAGGCTCGTGCGTTGCAACAAGCCGTTGAGGGTGCCGTGAACCAAATGTGGACAATTACCGCCTTGCAGTTGCATCCGAAGGGAATCATTGTTTGCGATGAGGCGGCTTGCGCGGATCTTAAGGTAGGTACTTATAACTATTTCAAGGATATCGAGAAGGATCATCTTTGTCCTTGTTCATTGCTAAAATAAACGAATCTCAGATAGGGCTTTCTTTGAATGCCCATCATAAGGAGTTAAGAATGCCCATTGTAAGGAGTTTACGATGGGCATTCTTATAACCTTACGATGGGCATCGTTGTTTTAGGGCAATTGGTGGCTGCCGGCTGGCTTCCTCATAGAAGATATACTTCACTGGTTAGAGGAAATATACTTTTCCTGTCAGAGGATATATACTTCATTGACAAAGTCAGTACTACTTACTTTTTTGCGTTCTTGACGTAACGATCCAGCCATAGGTCACATTCATACAATAGATGTAATATGTTCTCTTTGGCGGCGTAGCCATGACTCTCATAGGGCAATACGACATAACGTGCGATCGCCCCGTGGCCTTTTAGGGCACTGAACAGGCGCTCGGATTGGATCGGAAAGGTTCCGGAGTTGTTATCCATCTCACCATGTATGATTAATAAAGCTCCATGTAGTTTATCGGCAGACATGAATGGCGACATGGCATTATATATTTCCGGTACTTCCCAATAAGTACGGGTCTCTGTTTGGAAGCCGAACGGGGTAAGCGTACGGTTGTAAGCCCCGCTACGTGCGATGCCGGCTTTGAACAGCTTGGTATGTGTTAATAGATTCGCTGTCATGAAAGCTCCATAGGAATGTCCTCCTACGGCTACACGATTCGGATCACCTACACCCATCTCGGAAATAACTTTTACGGCCGCCTCGGCGTTCATTGTCAATTGCTCAATGAAATCATCGTTCGGCTCCGCTCCCTCACTGGTACTAACGATCGGCATCTCGACATTTTCCATTATACAGAATCCACGTAAAACCCAATAGACGGGAGAACCATAGTTGATATTCGTAAACATGTATTGAGAACCTCGTACCTGAGAAGCCTCGGCCTTGCTTTTATATTCTCTCGGATAGGCCCACATTAAGACAGGTAATGGACCGTCCTTCGCTTTATCATATCCGGCAGGGAGGTATACGGTCGCTGTTAGATCCAAACCATCCGCACGTTTATACTTGATCTTTTGTTTGCTAACGTTTGCCATGGCCGGATATGGATTGGCGAAATGAGTCAATTGAGCGAATTTTTTCTTTTTCAAGTCACGAGAACAGAGATTCGCTGGTTCTGTAATGGATTGACGTGAAGTGATCAATTGAAGCTTTTCTGGATTCGCTACCTTTAGGATGGTCTCATAATATCCGTCCTCGCAGCGCCAAAGTTCCGTGTTCTTTTTTGTTTTCAAATTGTAACGGCTAAGGTAAGGCATATCCCCTTTAGGTGAGGCTCCTTGGGCAAGCATCAATAACTCATTGTGGGCTTTATTGGTATAAACGATATATTTACCATACGCATTTTTAATCGTAAGTGGATTTCCCGGATTGTTGTAATTATCGTCGGTGGATACATTGAATAATAGAACCGGAGACTCAGAAGAGCAAGGCTTAAAAGTAAATGTCCTGTTTTTACGAGTCTCCCGGGAAGTCTCGATCAATAAAGCGAAAGCATCGTCATTCCACAGGATGTTGCGGAAACGTTTCTCTGTCTTTGCGACTTCCTGTTTCTCGCTGTTGAACGGATAGCTTATTTGGTAGATAATATCCATGAAATCGGTCTTGTTTTGCTTAGGATCTCCTTTATCTTGCGCTTCCGCCCAGTAAACGGTAGCCGGTTGATCCGATCTCCATCCGAATTGACGGGGATAAGGCGAGGTCGTGTCATATCCCATCGGAATATTGACGGTTGGATTATCCGCTAACGTATAAATGGAATTGCCTTGTAAGTCTATGACCTCGAACTTTTGTGGGAAGTTATATACCGGTACTTGATAGGAATACGGACGATGAACTGTCGCGATAAGTAGCAAAGATTTATCCGGGGATAATGAAAGCGTACTGCCGTAGATTGCTGGTTTTCCGATCTCGTACACAATGCCCTCTTTTATACGTACCAATTGGGAGGTGAAATAATAGTCGAATAATTGCTCGTCGTATGGATTTTTCAGCAAGTCTTGATAGGTACGAGCGGGCATCACCTTTCCAGTACTTTCTTGAATGATGGGACCGGATGGGACTGTGGGTTTCTCCGGTGCCTTCCCCCTGTTTTCTGGAACCATAAGCGTAATAAACTCATTGTCGCTAATCCATAAGATCTCCGCTCCACTTGTCGCATTGATTTTACGGGTACTTACTTTCTGAGCTACGGGCTGTTCCGGGGTACAGTTATAAAGATATACGCCATTCGCTTCTTCCACGAATAGAGCTACCTTATTGGATGAAGGAGAGAATGAGGCTTCTGTGATTACCGCGTTGTCAGGAATTCCTTCAATCTTGATTTCTTCTTGAGTAGCGATGTTCATTAAACTGGCACCCGTATATTCGGCTTGCCGGCTCGTATTGAATGTTTCGGGACTGATACGCATTCCCGCTAATTTAAGCTCCGGTTGCGCAAGCTTGGCGATAGACCGGTACGGGGAACGCTCTAACTGGAGTGCCCACTGATTGTTATCACTAATTCGGATGATCGGGGATAATTTGGCTAGGGCCACTTCCTCTATTACGGCTGGAGGACGTTGATAATGTGTTTCTTGCGCTATTCCAGGACATATAAGCGCTAAAGAGAGCAGAGCTGAAAATAAATGATTTGTTTTCATAAATAGTGATATAAGAAATCCCCAAAGATAACCTGTTAAAGTATACTTTGGGGATTGTGATTAATGTAAGTTAACGTAAAAAGAGTGTTAATAGTTCTTTTCGATCAAGTCGTTGAAATCTGTTTCCTTTTTTGGAATCTCGAAGATCCAACCATCAGCATTCGGATCCTTGTGCAAGAAACCACAGAAAGTAGCGTCAAAATTAGACCCGGTTCTATCCAATGGCAAACCTAGACGTTTCAAGTCGAACCAACGGAAACCTTCGCCCCAAAGTTCGATACGGCGATGTGTCATGATCTCATCCGCTAGTTTTGCGCCAGTGTTACCCAAATCCTTGTACTCTGGATCACGTTCTTTCAACAAGGCTTGCAAATATTCCTTTGCTTTTGCGTCTTGATTGGAACGAGCGAAAGCCTCGGCTGCAGTCAAGTACATTTCGCTGATACGCATGAAGGCAAAATCACCTACAGCATCAGCTGTAGAGCGTGCCGTGAACTTGCGGTTCTGATAAACACGCTGGTTGTAAGAAGTTGCGGGTACTTCTGCCTTTCCTGTCGGATCCCACCATTGACGGCGAAGATCGGTTGGCGACATTAAGTCGTAAGTACTTTGGCTGATACATTTGATACCTGTGCGGATAGAGCTGGAGTTGAAGTTCCAAGACATATACGCATAGAAAGAGTAGAAATAAACCGTTTGGTCATTCTGTGTCATTGCGGCATACATCGCCTCTTTCGTAGCGGAAGTGATATTAGCGAAACCATTCATCAATTCAGACTGAGACATGATCTTACAGCCATCTTTCTCTGCTTCATTGATAGAATTCACTGCGGCCGTAGCTGCGTCTGCGTATTTCTGTTGAGTCAGAAGAGCACGTGCTTTCAATCCGTAAACCGATGCTAGGCTATAATGATTCTTATCATTTGGCTCATAGTCTGCCAATAAGTTCAATGCTTCGTCTAAGTCCCCGTGAATCTTTGTGTACACCTCTTCTACCGTATTACGTGCCATAGGCTCGATTTCCGGACTCGTACGATAAGGAACTCCCGGTTGAGAGTTGTCCTGTCCGTTACGATATGGTTTCGCATAATATTGTACTAGATTGAAATGACTCCATGCACGAATTGCCAAACACTCGCCCTTGATATGGTTCGCAAGCGCTTTTTCGCTATCTGTGAGTTTTGACTCATCGCTAAAGTTATCATTCAACGCTTTCAAGATGTTGTTTGCATTCAAAATGAACTTATAATAAGTTTCCCACTCACCGGAGTTGTACGAACTTGTTGCGTTCGTTGGATAACTCCAGTTTAAGAAACCTTGATGCCAAGTCTGCGTGTCCCATGTCAAATCATCAGCTAACGCTTCTCGACCGATGATGAAACCGGGCTCACCTCCCAAACCTTGGTTGCCTAAGTCTTGAGATACCATCTTACGATGAATACCGTTCAGTGCAAGATAAAGATTGTCGAGCGAAGTGGATACTGTCGTGAATGAAACGTTCTCGGTTGGGATTGTATCCATATAATCGCTGGAACAGCTTGTGCCGATCAGAGAGCCACTTAGAAGCAGTCCTGCTGCGATGTGTTTGAATAATTGTATATTTTTCATATCTTTTCCTTTGTTTGATGTATTATGAATTTAGAACGATACATTTAAACCGATCGTAAAGTTCTTAGCCGGCATATATTCATTGTAAGATACTCCGGCATAGTTAGCTTGCGGATTCAGACCTTGACGGGCTTTCAACATGAATAAGTTCTCTGCGCTGACATTGACGCGTGCACTCTTGATGTTGATAACGTTTAGGATAGACTTAGGCAAGTTGTAAGCCAAAGTGACAGTACGCAAGTTCAAGTAATTTGCGTTTGTCAACCAACGTGTAGAATAGGATTGTCCGATGCTAGTCGCATGACCTGAGTTATTGTCCAAACGAGGTACATCTGTGATCTGGCCCGGAGTTGTCCATGCGTTATGTAGATCCGGTGACATCGCATAACCGAACTCACCTACATCCATCAATCCTCTATAACTCGAGTCAAGCACCTTACCTCCTAATGAATAAGAGAATACGGTAGAAAGGTCGAATGCCTTATAGCTCAAATTGATATTGAAACCACCATATACTTTCGGAACGGCAGAACCACTGAAATCATATTTCGCATAGCTATAAGAGTTTGTCAATACTTGACCATCTTTCTCTACAAGTGTCTTTTTTACCGCATCTTTAATATTACCATTCGCATCGGTGTTGTTTTCGGCATCAAAGATATACAATCCATCTCCGTTATCAGGATTAACACCCCACCATTGACGTAACCAGAACTCATAGATTGAATGTCCCTCCATCAATTTCTTAGAGTCTTTGATGATACCATCTTTCCGGTTGGCATCAGGCAGACGAGTCACCTTATTATTGATGAATGTAGCGTTTGCGCCGACTGATAATTTCCAATCTTTTGATTTTAATACTTGGTAGTTTAAGTCGATTTCCACCCCTTGGTTACGAACTTTACCAATGTTTTGTACGATCTTTTCGACACCACTGGATAACGGTTGGCTAACATTGAATAACAAGTCTCTGGAGGCCTTACGGAAGAACTCGACCGTACCATTCAAGCGACCGAACAATCCGAATTCTAAAGCGACATCGGTAGAAACCTGTGTCTCCCATTTCAAATTATTGTTTGCCATAGTCGGGAAGTAGAGACCTGCTTCCAAACCGTTGTTGATACCCAAATTATACAAGGTTTGATAAGGATAGTAATCCTGTTGTGTGTCATCATCTGTATAATAGATGGCATCGTTTCCGGTTTCACCGTAGGATGCCCTCAGTTTCAAATTGTCCACCCAAGTCAAGTTTTCCATGAAATCTTCTTGGCTGATACGCCAAGATGCTCCGAATGACCAGAAGTTACCCCAACGGTTATCCTTGCTAAAGCGAGAGGAACCGTCACGACGATACGAGGCTGTTACATAATATTTATCATCGAAATCATAGTTCAAACGAGCGAAGTATCCTTCTTTCTTATATTCGCGTGTATAAGAATCCATTGAGCTTATGCTTACGAAGTTACTGTACTCATACGTTCCGGAAACGATCTCATTAGTCTTCATACCGTAGTTATATTGTAAACGGTAGCTATAGTTCTCATGGCCTAACAAAGCTTCGATGTTATGCTTACCAAAAGTCTTTGTGTAATTAATCAACTGGTTGAATGTCTGTGTCAAGAAGTTTCTATTTCGGATGTTCAAACGTCCCGGTCCTGCGGTTCCGTCACCTACCTCTGGGTTCTCATATACTCTACGGCGTTCATCCTTATTGTCAAATGCGTAGTTCACTGTTAAATTCAATCCTTCGATCGGAGTGATCGTTACATAAGTACGGGCACTAGAGTTTGTGGTAGACATCAAGCGATCGTTCCACAGGGCCTCAGCGATACCGTCGCGTCCATTGCTGGAGATACGGGCTCCTTCATAATCGTAGGTATATAAAGCCGGATCAGTAACTACGTTTCCTTCTTTATCCAAATAAGCTCCTGTCTCAATATCATGCTTATGTACCGGATAGATCGGTGCCATAGAACGAATGAAACGAGATAAGTTACCATAACCAGCGGAGTTGCTAGAAGTAGAAGTAGAATAATTGGAGTTTGTACGACTTAAACCTAAATTCAATCCACTCTTGAACCATTTCACCGGATAGATATTATAGTTCAAGCGTGCGTTGTAACGCTCAAAGTCTGTCTTAATCATATATCCCTTATCATTCAGATAGCCTATGGAAGCATATGTGTCGCTCTTTTCTGTTTTTGTATTGTAGCTTACATTATATTCTTGGCGATGTCCGGTACGGTAAGCGGCATCTTCCCAATCAAGGTCCTCACCCCATTTTAAAGCCGAGGCTGATGGATTCAATAAACCGTCTGTGCCCACGATTGCGTCATTGGCGATTCCTACGAAAGGATTATATTTTAATTTGTTGATAATATCTTTAGAAGCATTAGCGGCAGCGTCGGTAGCACTTTGTCCGAGTGACATATTTGCGTTTCTCAACATTTGCCATTGCAAAGGATAATAATCGTATACACCTACTTTTGCGTAATCGTTATAAGCTCTGCTAGACCAACCTTGTGAGATACTCAAGGTAACACCTGCGCCACTGCTGCTAGAACCTTTCTTAGTCGTGATCAAAACCACACCGTTACCTGCGCTAGATCCATACAAAGATGTAGAAGCGGCATCTTTTAAAATTGTCATTGATTCGATATCAGATGGGCTGATAGAAGAGATATCACCACTGAAGATGGCACCATCCACTACATATAAAGGAGCATTATCCGCGTTTACTGAACCAAAACCACGGATCGTTACCTTGGCAGCTTCTCCCGGTTGTCCGATAGAGGAAGTCATTTGTACTCCGGAAGTGTTTCCTTCCAATGCGGAGAGGGCGTTACTCAATGGACGTTTGTCCATCAAAGCGGCACCCACCGTGGATGCGGAACCTGTAAAAGAACTTTTCTTTGCGGTACCATAAGCTACGACAACAACTTCATCTATAGCTTGAGAATCTGAAGAAAGAACAATTCTCATGTTTTGCTGAGCTGTAGTTTCTTGAGTCCGTAAACCTACATAAGAAATAATTAGCTTAGCATCTTTCTGAGTTTCTAACTCAAATTTACCATCTAAATCGGTAATGGTTCCAATAGTGGTTCCTTTTACTACGATGGATGCACCTATAACAGGCTCCCCATCATCTTCATTAATCACTACACCGGTCACCTTCATTTGCTGGGCGACCATACACTGCACTCCCAGAAAGAATGAGAGTAGTACAAGCGTTAATTTGTGCTTCATAGAATGAATTTGTTTGTTAATTAGACACACATTATTTTTTCAAGAGACCATAGTTTGCACAGAACTACAGTTAAAATACTTATCAAAAAAATGTACACACCAAGACTCCTGAAAATCACAGCCGCAAATATACTAATTTTTATTATAAAAAAGCAAACTGTTATAAAACATTCTAAAACTAATATAATATTGATTGATATTGTCAAATTCAATTTAGTTGTACTGGGGATCTTGTTGCATTATGATAGCTGGCAGGAGGTTTTTTGGTCTTAGCTATCTATCTGTTAATTATGCTGTTAAACATAGTTCTGTGCAGACTAAATGCCTTAATGGATGCTGAAAGGGAAGATGTCCATAAAAGATATCTTCCCTTAAACTTTGTGTGTATAATAAAAAAATGAAGTATTAATTAACGTTTATAAACGGATAGGGTTACCATTATAGAAATCTAGAATCTTCGTACGGAAGATAAAATCATATTTGGCCTGTGCCTGTTCCGCTAGACTTTGCGCGTATTTTGTTTTAGCCTCATTAAATTCAAAGACAGTGCTTTTACCTGCGTTGTAACGCTCTTGGGCATAATTGAACGCTTCCTTGCTCGCCGTGACGGATTTGTCGGAAGCCGTATATTTCTCTTGGGAAGCCGTTGCGTTGTAGTACGCTTGCTGGATTTCCTTGTATAACGTTTTCTTTGTATTTTCCATCAGCAATTCCCGGTTGATAATGTTGATCCTTGCGGTACGAACGCTATTGCGTACTTGGAAGCGGTTGAAAAGTGGAATACTCAATGAGAATCCGACGATCTTTTGCCCATTCTGCTTAAACTGCTCGCTAAAGGAACGAGTATCGGCAAATTCACCTCCGGAAGTAGAATGATAATATCCATTGCTGTAACTAGCCCCGAAATTTAACTTGGGGTAATAGCCCGCTTGCGCGACACGCAACATTTTCTTTTGGCTCTCTAGCAAATACTGTTGTTCCTTGATCTGAGGCTTGAACGTAACCGCATGATCGTAAATGTTTTCCGGAGGTAGGATGCTACTCATATTATCAGCCACCGCATCTTCAATTACAGGAGTCTGTATATCGAAACTCCGATCGCTTCGCTCTAGTTCCAGACTTTGCGCCAGATCCAGTAAAGCGAGGTTCACATTGTTTTGCGACTCGGTAAGCGTGACCTCATCTTTCGCTAATTGGGCCTTGATATCATACAGTTGGGAAAGTGGCACCTTTCCGGCGTTCACCATGGCCTCTGTTTTATTCACCTGCTCCTTGTCTAGTTCCACTTGTAGTTGCGCTATTTTCAGTAACTCTTTATTATAAAGTACTTGCAGGTAGTAGGAAGCTATATTGATGGATAGGTCTTCTCTCGCCTTATTCAAGTTCTCGATAGACGCTTTTAGATCAAGTTTGCGGGCGGCGATATCGTTCGGTATTTTTAACCCGTCAAATAAAGGCATGTCCAGATTGATCCCCAATGTGGAATTGGCGGCGTTCTGGTCCACGATCACCCCGGATTTAGACGTGGAGCGTCCGAACTGGAAGCTCTGTCCAAGACTGCCGTTTAGGGCCGGGAGCCAACTGTATTTGCTGGTATGTAAGTCTACCTTTCGGCTTTCCTGTTCCTGCTCCTTTTGCTTTAAGTCGATATTATGCTCGATGGCATATTGGATGCACTCCTCCAGACTCCATTGCTTCACCGCATCCTGAGCGAAAACATAGTTTCCGGACAGGAGGGAAGCGATTGCCAGTATATATAAGTTTCTTCTCATCATACAATCTTTCTTTTATTTCTTATTCGGGTCAATAGCTGCGCCCCGGACTTTATCGGTCGCGGCCAGTCCTTCTTGAACCTCGATCTTGATACCGTCGGACAGACCTACCTTTACCGGATGTTTCTCGAAGACTTGCTCCGGTTGCTCTTGTTTAACTAACTGAACGAATGCGGAATCCCCTTGGAACTCGACCGTGCTTTCCGGGATCGTAAGAACGTCTTCCGCACGTTTTAGCACGATCTCGGCGTTGGCGCTATATCCCGCACGGATGAAAGCATCTTCGGGGATCGTCACGGCTGCCTTGATCTCAAATTGAATGGCTCCGTTTTTCTCAACACCTTTGGGTGATACATATTCTAGCAAGGCCTCGAACGAACGGCTTTCCATGGCTCCGATCGTAAGCTTGATAGGCATTCCCTCGTGAATGCGCCCGATCTCGGTCTCGTCTACGTTTCCCTTGAAGATCATGTCATTCATGTTGGCGACTGTGGCGATTGTCGTACCGTCGTTGAAGTTGTTCGCTTGGATAACGGAGTTACCTACTTTCACCGGGATATCCAGTATCATACCGGTGATGGTACTACGGATCTGCGTGGTACTGGCTACATTGGAGTTCTTGGCGATACCGTCACGAATAATTTCCAGTGCGCTTTGCGCGTTCGCTTTCTCCTCGACCGCCTTTAAGTAGTTGGCCTTCGAGAGATCGAAATCCTCTTGGGCGATAACACCTTGCTTGAACAGCAGTTCATCTCTCTTATAGGTTTCCTCCACCTGTTTAAGAGATATATCCGCTATGTTTACGCGAGATTCGGCGCTATTTAGCTGTACCATCTCCGGTATGACCTTGATCGTGGCGATAATCTCCCCTGCCTGTACCATCTGTCCCGCTTCTTTCCTTAGCTCGGAGATGATACCGGATATCTGCGGCTTGATCTCTACCTCGTAGCGAGGTTCCACGCTTCCGGTGGCCACCGTCTTGGTCTCTACCGTATCCCTTTTGGGGGTTACGACCTCATAAACGGTTATTACCGGTTGCGCCTTCTTCCATAAGAAATAGAATGTGCCTATTACCGCCGCACCTACGATCGTTAATAAGATAATACGTAGGATTTTCTTTACGATGCGATTCTTCATGATTATATAGTTTTATTTTAATTATCGATTCGTTATTATTCATCTCGGATGGCATCTATCGCTTTGATCTGCATGGCTCTCCATGCGGGAATCAGTCCGGCCATAAAACCGCTTATCAGTAGTACCACCGCGGCGGCTACCGCTGTTTGGATGTTTACGCCGGGATTCAGCAGGGTCGGATCGTTCGTTGGATTGGCGGACAATATCTTATCCAACAAATCCAAGAGGAAGACTCCGGCGCTTAATCCCAGTAAGCCCGCCAAGGCAGTCAGCACCAAGCTCTCGCTCATGACTTGCGAGATGATGTCGAAAGGCTTGGCTCCCAAAGCCCTTCGTACGCCTATCTCCCTCGTGCGCTCTTTTACCGTTACCATCATGATATTGCTGATACCAATAATACCCGATAGCAAGGTACCCATGCCGACCAGCCAGACCAAGATGTCGATACCTGTAAACAGTAGATTGAATGTCTTGAATTGTGCGGCGATATTGACTACGCCTATCGCCTGAGGATCGGTCGGTGCGATCTGATTTTGCGTCTTCATGATATTCTTGACCTGCTCGATCGTCGTCTCAATCGGATATCCCGGTTTCACGCTCAGTGCGAGGAAATGCAGGATATCGCCTTGGTTCAAGGTCTGCTGCATGGTATTGAACGGAATGAAGACGGTTTCTTCTCCCCGGCCGCCCAGATTCAGGCCCGATGCCCTTTGGTTGACCACTCCTACTACTTGGTAGTAAAGCCCGTTCACCCGGATATATTTGCCGCAAGGGTCCTCGTTGTGGAATAATACCTCATTGATCTTCGTGCCGATCAAGCAAACCTTGCGCTTTTCCCGCATATCGATCTCATTCAATAAACGGCCATAGTATAGGTCTTGCGTATCGATATTGAAGTAAGCCGGATATATACCTTTCACGTTGAACGTTCCGGTCATTATCCCGTAAACGATATTCTTTTCCGAGCGGCTGCCCCAAAGGATGGGGGAGATATCCTGTACGCTAGGTACGTCTCGTATGATGGCGTCTATGTCCCGGTTCCTCATGTTCCAGTTTCGCCCCTTGTTGAATCCTTGGTAGGGTTCGCTGGTGCGATCGGCGTAGAAGAATAGCGAATTCGTCGCGAATCCGTTGACGCTCTTGAACATGGCGTTCTTGAATCCCGATCCGGTACCCAGCAACAATACCAGCATAAGGATTCCCCAGAACACGCCGAAGCAAGTCATCAAGCTACGTGTCTTGTTGCGGGTGATGGTTACCCATATTTCTGTCCATCTGTCTATGTCAAACATATCTTTTCGGTTTATTCTGTTCTCATGGCTTCAATAGCGGATACATTCACGGCTTTGCGAGCGGGGAAATAGCCCGCCAGCACCCCGGCTACGACCAGCACCCCGGTAGCGGCCAGCGATATCCCTAGGCTGACGGTCGGGTGCCGGAATAAGGTAAGATCCTCGCCGGGATTTCCTCCGGATGAAGCGTTGTTCATCCCGCTCATCGTCATGCCATAGTCGATTAGCTCCGTCAACCCGATTCCCATCAGCATCCCGATGTAACCGAATATGGCGGTGATCATGATGGACTCTACGATGACAAGCTTCAATATCGAGGCCGGTTTCGCCCCGATCGCCTTCCGGATGCCGAACTCCCGGGTCCGTTCGCGTACGGTGATCAACATGATGTTGCTAACCCCCACGATACCAGCCATCAAGGTGCCGATACCTACGATCCAGATGAAGAGCAAGATACCGTCTGTCATCGTATTGAACATACGGATCTCATTGCCGGTCATCCACATACCGATGGCATTCTTGTCTGTCGGGTCGAATATGTGCTTACGGGCCATATACGACCGGAACCTGTTCTCGAAATCCTTGCACTCTTCTTCGGTGGAGACCCCGTTTACCGTAAAGTAAATGGAGCCGAACCCGAAGCCTTTATTATAAAGTTGTTGCGCTACGGTAAACGGTATATATGCGGGTGCGTTGTTACTCTTGTCGTCATCATCATAGATACCAACAACTTGATACATCATATTGCCGCATTTCACGTATTTACCCAGCGGGTCCTCGTTACGGAATAGCACTTCCGCCATACGGGGGCTTAGTATGATTACCTTGCGTGTAGCGTTCATATCCATTTTATTGATGAAGCGCCCGTTCTGGCTCGCTACATTAATATATATAATGGAATTGTAATCCTCGGATACGCCCCGCAGGTCGCCCACGATGTATTCTTCCCCATACGAGATGGTATCTGTTTGCGAAATGGTAGCCGAGCAGTATTCTATTTCCGGGAATGCCATCTTGATGCCGCTGAGATCCGCTTCCTTGAACTCGATCCTGCGGTTCGTGGGGTTACCTTTATAAGGCATGGTGGTATAGCGCCCCCAAACCTCCACGGTATTGGCGGAAAACCTCCGGAAGTTGAATATGATGCCGTTTCTCAATCCATTTCCCGCTCCCAACAGGGTAATCAGCATAAAGATCCCCCATGATACGGCGAAACCGGTCAAGAAGGTACGGAGCTTGTTTTTCTTTATCGTGCTCCATATTTCCCTAAAATTGTCAAAATCAAACATGCGATTCTTCGTTTACGGTGTATTCAATCAATCCGTCTTTTACCCGGATAATCCGGTCGGTAGCTTCCGCCACGGATGGCTCGTGGGTAACGATCACCATGGTCATACCTTCTTGGTTTACGCTACGGAGGAGTTCCATCACTTCCACGGTCGTGGTACTATCCAATGCCCCGGTAGGCTCGTCGGCCAATATAATCTGCGGCTTGGCGATCAAGGCACGTGCGATGGCCACACGTTGCTTCTGTCCGCCGGACATCTCGTTCGGCATATGATCCGCCCAATCCTTCAATCCCACCATGTCGAGATATTCCAGTGCCATGGCGTTTCTCTTCTTCCGGCTTACGCCTTGGTAATAGAGTGGGAGAGCTACGTTCTCCACTGCGTTCTTAAACGAGATTAAGTTAAATGATTGGAAGATGAAGCCGATCATACGGTTCCTCAGCTCGGCGGCACGGCTTTCGCTTAGATTCTGAATCAACTGTCCGTTTAATAGATAGGTGCCCGTGTCGTACGTATCCAATATCCCCAAGATATTCAATAGGGTTGACTTCCCGGAACCGGACGCTCCCATGATAGATACCATCTCTCCCTTCTCTATATCTAGGTCGATACCTTTCAAAACGTGCAGTGGGGCTCCGTTAAAGTACGTTTTGTTTATTCCTTTCAGTTGAATCATCATATTATGTAGTTACTTTATATATTAGACGTACAGTTTGCTAAATAAGTTACACTGTTGGTGAACACTTTTATCATCTGGTTACAAATATATGTTTTACTAAGATACCTTGTATCGCAAGGTACTACTAATTATGTAATATTAACAAAGAGGTCTTGATTATAAGTAGATCCTTGTTCCTTTCCTCTGTATATTTTAGGCTAAACAAGCGGCTGTCTTACCCAATTCATAAGGATACATTCATCATGCACCAACTGATGCATGATCTTCTAACGGCTGGTGCATGATCATCTACCAACTGGTGCATGATCGTCCACCAGCCGTTGGACGATGAAGCTAACCTTATCTTTGCCCTAATAGATAAAGGGAAAAGCTTTAGGCTATACAGGCATAAACCCTTAACTTTGCGGCGAAATTCAAATAGCAGAAAGATTTATGGTAACAATTGGTACGCCCAAATCGGCTACGGCAACTAAAGTCGTGCTTTGTGGCTCGGGCGAATTGGGGAAAGAGTTTGTAATAGAGTTGCAGCGTTATGGCGTGGAGGTAATCGCCTTGGATAAGTATCCGGACGCTCCGGCCATGCAGGTGGCGCATCGTTCCTATGTGGTCTCCATGCTGGATGGCGATGCCTTGCGGGAGATCATCGAGAAAGAGAAACCGGATTATATCGTGCCGGAGGTGGAAGCGATCGCTACCCGTACCTTGATGGAACTGGAGGAAGAGGGATACCATGTGATTCCTACCGCCCGTGCCACTTGGCTGACGATGAACCGTGAGGGAATCCGCCGCTTGGCGGCCGAGGAGCTGGGCTTGCCTACCTCGCCGTATCGTTTCGCCGAGACCGAGGAGGAATTTAAAGAAGCGGTGAAGGTAATCGGTATGCCTTGCGTGGTGAAGCCGATCATGAGCTCGAGCGGACACGGACAGAGCGTGGTTCGTGAGGAAAAGGATATCGATCGTGCTTGGCAGTACGCCCAAGAAGGAGGACGTGCTGGAGCGGGTAAGGTGATCGTGGAAGGTTTCGTGGATTTCGACTATGAGATTACCCAGCTGACGGTTCGGCATATCGGAGGAACGTCTTTCTTGGAACCCGTAGGACATGTTCAGGTGGACGGTGATTACCGGGAGTCTTGGCAACCGCAAGCCATGAGCCTTGCCGCTAAAGCGAAAGCCCGTGAGATCGCCGGTAAGATCACCGAGGCTTTAGGCGGACGTGGTATTTTCGGCGTGGAATTATTCATTAAAGGAGATGATGTCATATTCAGCGAGGTTTCCCCCCGTCCGCACGATACCGGAATGGTGACGATGATTACACAGGATTTGTCTCAATTCGCTTTGCACGCCCGTGCAGTGCTTGGCTTGCCGATCCCTAATATCGTGTTTCATGGAGCGGGAGCTTCCCGTGCCGTTGTAGTGGAAGGGGACAGTGACCGGTTGTCTTTGGGGAATCTGGATAAGGTTTTGGAACAACCCGATACGCAGATGCGTTTCTTTGGAAAACCGGAAGTTCATGGACATCGCCGTATGTCCTTCTTGCTGGCTCGTTGTTTGGATGTGACGGAGGCAAGGGAGAAGACCGGAGTGATGATGGAGCGGTTAAATGTTAAATTGTGATGCTTCCTAGGATAAATGAACGTTTTGGTGTGTGTTGTGAATAAAATGTGAATATTTACAGACCTATTTTTCTATCAAAATAGTTTATTTTTGTCTCAAGTTTTTAAAGAGACATTTGATAATCTATAAACGCAGATTACATATGTTTGTTTCACTAAAGAGTGAAATCTGATTGCCGAAAGTTTGTACTTATTTTATGAATACAACAAATGGAAATATGGGCGTTGATTTGAAACGCTCTATTTCTATTCTCGGTGAAGATAAAAGAGTGAGCAAACAGATCAATAGCTAAGGGTGGGTAGATTTAACCAAACAGACATCCTTATCTCCTTTCGCCCACCCTAGCTATTGTTCTTATTTTACTTGGATTCCTTTTGTATTTCTCATGGTTTCCATCACGGCATGCGTATCTACTTGGGCCTTTTCTTGTATAAACTCCGGGAGGTTGTAAGTCCACAACAGGTCTTTATAATATTTTACGGGATTTTTTTGCGGCAGGAGGAATGGTTTATGGGCCGTACCTTTATCATCGATATAGGTAAAGAACGGGCGTGTGTATAATCCATCCAACCTGCGACTGCTAAATACCAGCCAACGATTGTTGTGGCTCCATGAATGGTAGCTTTCTCCTTCGGCGCTGTTCGCCTCGCTCAGCGGGTACGTCTTTCCGTCGGATAGGCGGATCATATATAATTCAGCGTCTTTATGCCAAACCCCGAAACCGCCATATTCCTGTAGGGTAAAAGCCAGATATTTACCATCCGGTGAGATTCTAGGGAAGGATACGCTTTTGTGATTGGCCCGGCCATTGTATAAAGTATCTACTTGCTGGCCTAGGGTGCGGGTTTCCGGGTCAAAGTCGACACGGCATAGGCTGTAGGTCATTTGTCTGAAATTCTTAGAAATAGAATCTACGGCGGCGGTCGAACTGAAATAGAGGCTCTTCCCGTCGGGAGAGAACGCAGGGAATATTTGCCATGCGTCTTTGGAATTTAACGCTTCGCAAGAGAATACCTCGTTCTTCTTCACGTCGTAGATCACGATATCGGAGTTATGATCCAATACTTCCAGCGTATTGGGATTATTGATGAAGAAGTTTTGGTAGGTATCGCATACGGTGGCCGCCAGATAGTTACCATTCGGATGCCAATACATGTAGACAAAGTTTGAGACGGTCTCGGGAGTCTTGGTATTTAGCTTGGTGATTTTCTTTCCATCAATCAGTACGGAACCAGCGTGTTTGCCTCGCATATGGAAAATCATTTTATCCGGGTTCCCGGAGGAAAACGTATGGCAGTTTACGCAGTTATAGTCGGTTAGGCTATTCTCATAAATCACGCTTTGGTCATAATTCTCCAAGTTTCGTTGATAGATACCCATCCTGTTCCACATATCATTGCTCAAGGCTAATAACCGATAGGCTATATATTTATCAATGGAATCATTTGCGATGTCCATATGAAAAGGCGTATAGGCGTTCCATTCGCCCTGTATGCGTTTAGCAATGGTCAATTCTATTTGGTTTCCGGCATTCTCTTTCAATAAGGCTTTCCATCTCTTTTGTGGGATCTCAAAGAGCCCCTCATCACTATAGACTTGGAGTTGAGTCTTTTCCCCTTTAATGATAAGGCAGTGCTCACTGCTATCGGCGATAGAGAAATTGAGCGGGGCGATGTTCACAGGGATGGTCACATCCTTGTAATCCGGATAAATGGTTATTTCCTTGTTTAAGCTCTTGGCGATCTGTATGTCGTTTTTGGAGCATGAAACCATCAAGGCGATGAGAAAAAGGAAAAGATATCGGTTTGTATTTGTATAAGTCTGTCTTTCCATATGTGTTTTATTTAGAGAGTATCAAATAGTACCAGAAAGTAGGTTGATAGTCGGCTATTCCAGTCGCTAGATTTTGTCGGGCATGCCTTAGTCCCAATACACGTTGCTTGAATATCGAGAACTCGGACAGGACTTTATCGGTTACCCCATACTTGCGGCAATATTCCGGATCATGCTCCGCATAAGAGATCACGGCTTGTTGCAAGGGTTCGGGTAATATAGGGAGTACTTCCGTCCCACTGAATCTTTCAACAAACGTTTTTATAGCGGGCAGGTCTTTCGATAATAATAACGTACCGATCGTATAATCCAATGCGGCTTTATTCTGGGGATTCTCTTCCAATATAATCATCAGGTTATCAAACAATCCGATTATATTGGCGAAAAGGTCTTTGTCGCTGGATAGGCTTTTTCTTTTTGTACCTAATTCCGGGTCGCTCTCCACCGCTTGGTCATTATATAAGAACTTTCGTTGCGAGGAGGCCCATTCGTGATAGGCCCATGTCTTTTCCAATAATGATATAAACTTCTCGGCTGCGGGATACTGTCCGTATATCAAATGGGATTTTATTAATAATTTAGTCATGACGGGACTGCCGTATGTAATTCCTACCGAGGTACCAAAAGCGAAATTGTATGCCAAGGACGTGATTCCTACATGGTAGTATATCTGGCTGAATAGGAAACTTTCCTCTATATGCGCTTGGTACTTTGAGACCAAAGATTGTATTCCGCTTTGCGGATATTTGAATAAATCAGTCCGCATGACACCCTTGTGGGATAAGGCAAGGTTTAAGCAATTCAGGTGTAAGTAGTTATTATAGTTTAGATCGGCGGACGAGATTATGGCGTCCCATTGCTCGGTATCTATGTAATGAAACATTTGCATCAACGTATAGAAATCTTTATTCCTCTGTTGAAGAGCCGTTTGCGTATAATACATACCGGATAAGGCAAGTAATGCTACGGCTACTAAAGCTTTTAAATAGGTTTTTATGTGATCTAAGTAACGTGATAGGAAGAATAGAAGCATAACGAGTAGCGCTACTTGCCAAGAGAAGCTGTAGAATGGTTCCAGCTCAATGAAATACTCTACGTAATCTTTCATCCAAAATACATAGTCATAATCGGGTTTACTGCCCCCTAGAACGCATAGAGAACCTACGATAAGCAGCAGGATCAACGGGATGAAGCTTGCGTACCAGCGTTCGCATTTTTGTAATACATCAAATAGTAAGATGCTAAGGGAGAATAATATAGCTACAGATCCCATCGTGTAAAACAATCCGGTCGCCAGCAAGCAACCAATTAAGGTACGGTACGTCCAATTAAATCTTCGTGCGCTGTAACTATATACGTTAAGCGCCAATGACCAAAACAACATGGCTATCAGTCCTTCATAATGATAGCTATCTTTCATTAGGTAAAGATATTGGAATAGGATGGGGAGAAAGGCCAAGGGCATAAGATATAATGCCGGATGTATCTTTCGTAAGGTCAGCCAGAATAACCAACCGGAGATTCCACCGATCAAGGCGGTCACCAGCGATCCGATAAGCGGGATCCTGAAAAACTGTATCAAGAATTGAGAGATAAAAGTCGCTAGCCCCCCTATCTGCTTAAGTATGCTGAATATATAGGTGGAATCGAATAGGAAAATCTGCTGCTGTTCCCGATAAAAAAAGAGAGGCTCTTGCATGGTCTGCAAATGAAACCATAAGACGCCGGTCAATAGAATGAATGGAAGCGGTGGTAATATCTTCTTATATAAAGTACTCATGTGATTTATTCTATTTACGATAAGTTACGTCAATTCCTTTATCCTCTTTGGCTAGCGTGCTAAGCGCCCGGATCTTGGAGGATACTTTTCCGGTAATAAACTCGGGTATATTATAAGATTTCATGAAACGGTGATAGTAGTCTGTGTCTTTCTGAGGCAAAAGGAAGGGCTTAGACGCATTTCCTTCTTCATCTATATAAGCAAAATAAGGACGTGTGTATAACCCGTCTATCCTTCGACTGCTGAAGACGATCCAGCGGCTGTTGCTACTCCATGAGTGATAGCTCTCCGTATCCGTGCTATTGGCGTTTTGCAAGGAATGAGAGATTCCGCTCGCTATATCCAGTAGATATAGATCTGCGTCTTTATGCCAGATCGAGAAGTTACCGTAGCCGGACAGCGTATATAACAAGAATTTCCCGTCTGGGGAAACACGGGGAAAAGAGGCGCTCTTCCCATCTTTTCCGGCATTGTATAAGGTATCTATACGGGAGCCGAAACTCCGGGTTACGGGATCGAACGCTATGGAGCAAAGGTTATATTTTACTTCTGAATATTCATGCGGCATGGAACGTGCCTCTGCCGAGCAGAAGTAAAGAGTCTTGCCATCGGGAGAGAATGTCGGGAAAGTCTCAAACGCTTTTGCTGTCCGAATGGAAGGCGTACTGATAATCTCATGCTTTTCCGTATCGTATACAACTACGTCGGATTGGCTGTCGAAGACCTCCACCCGGTTTTTGTCGTTGGCATGAAAGCTTTGGCTGGTCTGATTGACAGAGAAGGCTACGTATTTCCCCGATGGATGCCAAGAGGGATAGACCAAAGGCGAGATCGTCTGATCGGTCTTCGTATTTAATTTCTCGATCTTGTCTCCGTCGATCAGATAAGTGCCCGAATACTTATCCCTCATGTGGAACAGCATTTTATCGGGGTTTTGCATACAAAAAGAATGGCAATTCATACAATTTTGACCGCTGTATTTGTTTTCCATGATAGGGCTTTGCTTATAATCTTCCAGATTCCGTTGGTAAATACCCATTTGATTCCAAAGTTCGTATCCGGGTTCGATCAAGCGATAAGCCAGATATGAATCCATGGGTTCCGGAGCGACGAATAGTGAGAATTCCGGATAGGCGAGCCATTCTTTGTCTTTTGCGTAGAGCTTTACTTGTATCGCTTTTCCTGTCGCCCTTTTCAGCAATTTTCTCCAATCGGATGCGGGAAGATAGAATTGTCCCCCTTTTTCCTTGACTTGTATCTTTTCTTCTCCGAATTTGAGTACGGCGAAGGCTTCCGCATGTGGATTTTCTATCTTGAAATTTAAGGGAGCGATATTATAAGGGATCGTTACATCCGCATAATCGGGAAATAATACAGGTTTCTCCGAGGTTTCTTTGCTTACCGGGATCGTATCCGAGCAGGATATTCCTAGTAGAATAAGAAATAAACAGGTGATATATAGAATATTTCTTTTCATGGTTGTTGATCATTTTAGAGTATAATAAGACCAATAAGTGTCTCTCCGAACGACTTCTTTATAAGTTGCGGAAGTTGTGGGTTGTTCCGGTTCTGCACGACTAAATTCCGATAACCTGCGAATTTGCGGATCACATTTCCGGATACGTTAAAACGCTTCCAGTAATCCACATCCTTCTCTGCTAATAGGATAACAGCCTCTTGGAAACTCACGGGGAGAGAGGGGAGTACCGGTGTTCCATAATACTTTTCTATCAGCCTTTGGAAAGCTTTCATGTCTTTAGACAGCAGATAGATAGCCCCGGTGAATTGGATCGGGAGCTGATTTTCCGGATCTTGTTCCGCACGGATAAGTAAATCATGTTCCAGTCCGTTGATACCGGATAAGTTACTTTCCTTCGGAAGAGCTTTTCGTTTAGGCCCTAATACCGGATCAGCTTCAATCGCTTTGTCGTTATATAAGAAGCCTCTATGCCGTTTGGCCCAATCATGATAGGCATATGTTTTTTCTAAGATACTGATATATTTCTCGGCGATAGGATACGTTCCGTAAATCAAGTTTGTTTGAACAAGCCGTTGCAGGTTCCGGGGATTACCGGCGCCAATTACGGTGACATACCCTTCAAAAGCCATCTCCTGCGATAATGCGATTTCCCCTAGCGTAAAATAGGCGTCGCTTAACAGGGTGGAGACCGTAAAGGTCTTGTTCCAAGAGGCGAGTAACCCTTGAGGACCGTGTTGATCAAAAGCGAACATCCGGTCTGCCAACTCCCCTTTTTCCGCAAGTGCCCTATTTAAGTAAGTTAAATATAAATAGTTTTTGATCGGCCCGTGACAATGCCGGATGATCTCGTCCCATTGTTCGGTACGGGCATAATAATCCAAGACTTTTAGAGGATAGGCTTTCTGGTCGTTATACCGTGGAATCGTTACCCAGCAAAGGAATAGGATTAGGATGAATTGAACGGTAAGCTCTATCCCTGTTTTTTTCTTTGATTGGTTTTTGCCTTTAGGATATACGAATGCCCCGATCAAGCTAAGCGGTAAACAGACCCATGCGAAATAGATGAGATTGGGAGCCGCCAGAATCGGGTGGTAAAAAGCGTCCGGTAAGAATGCGAAGCGATAACTGGTGATGGTAGTTGACCAGACACTTCCGATCCCGATAAACAGGTATTCAATTAAAACCGCTAAAAAATAGAACCCCTGTTTGGAACGGCTTATCGCTTCCTTGAGAACCACACTTAATGAGAATAGCCCGGCAATCGGTCCTCCTATCCAAAAAAGTAGTGGGGTGATTACCAATGCGGCGGATAGCCGGTAACAGGGATCTTTTATGCGCATCCATGCGTTCAGGCTAATCAAACAAAATAGGAATGCGATAGTGCCTTGTACTAAATAATTGAAGTCGTATTGAATCAATAATAAGAATAAAACCGGGAGTAAGTAAAGCAGGAAGAGCTCTTTATTTGGATTAATTTGCAGGATGATCTCCCTCATTGTTAAGCCGATAGACGTAAGTATAGCTGCGATAATGAAAGGCCCTGCATAAGGCGTAATAAAGAATTGTGTCAAGAATTCCCCGATAATCAAAGATAAACCTCCCGGACTGCTGATTTTATCCGCAAGATAATCTTCGGAAAACTGGAATAGTTGAAGCTGCTCGATATAGAAGAAATGAAACTTGCCGGTTATTTGCAAGAAACCCCCTAATAGGACAAACAGGATCAAACCGAGGAGTATTTGTTTATATCTCATGGCTAGAGTACACGTTTCATTTTGATTTAAAGTCAAACAAAGATACGATTTTTATCGGAAATACCAATCTACACAAAACGAAGTTAACTTAATTGGCACATGGAGTTAACTTCGTTGGCAAAGTATGTTAACTTCGTGAGCAAAGTAAGTTAACTTACTTTTGGGGATTAAAAAGCAGGCCGGACATATCACATGCCCGGCTGCCCTTTCTGACTGTTAACCCACTTGTTTATTTCCAGTTTTCATTCTGAACTAAAAGACCATCCATCTTTAAGATTTCATTATGAGGGATAGGCATTGTTGCCCATTTTGCGTTGTATGTACTATTGGAATATTTACCTAAATGCTTAGCTTCGTATTTCACGAAATCATTTAATACCTCGGATGCGATACCCCAGCGAGCTAAGTCATACCAGCGATGACCTTCCATCGCTAACTCGATACGACGTTCCCAACGCAGTGCCTCCAGCGCTTTGTCTTTTGATGCGAATTGAGAAGGTGGATATAAACCTATACGATAGTTTGCGGCAGCATCTGTACTTTGCTTCCCGTTAATCTTGTCATCCAAAACATAAGTAGAACTAGCCTCGGTCATTGTTGCCGGATCTACTGCCTTTACATAGCTATTGGCGGCACGAGCACGTACTTGATTAATGTATTCACCTGCTTGTTGAGGCTGTCCTAACTCGATCAAGGTTTCAGCGTACCAAAGCAATACGTCTGCGTAACGGATCAAGTGGAAGTTTTTAGCAGTGGAGTTTGTTTGCGTCGTGTTAGATAAGCTTCCTTTATCGGCTTTTCTAGGGATATTCTTCTTGTTTAGGTATAAACCTCCGTTAGAAACATCACGTACCCAACCATCCAACGCATTTGGCACTGTCCAATCTAAGAATGGAGTCTCGAAACGACCGGTAGAAACATCCAAACGAGGGTCTGTATAGACGGTCAAATCAGTGTGAGGTAAATTGTTCTCGTCTAAAGTTGATAACGCAGGATCATTACGATAAGAATCATCCATTTTAGGTAATCCGTTTGCGTCAACAATATGAGCGTTGACCATATCATAAGAGGGTTGATAGAATCCCCAACCTCCAGTTCCTAACGCTCCGCTGAAGCCGATGTGCCAAGCTCCGTTGATATTGGCAGTTTGTTCTACGGTGCCGGAAACTGCAGCTTGGACATCGAATACAGATTCTCCTGTCCAGTCACTTTCCCCTGCTGTATAGAGTTCCTCGTATGTATCTGCCAAGCGGAACTTAGTGCCTTTGTTATCTTTTCCGTTTGCGATTACATCTTCCAAAATCGTTTTAACTTCAGTCCAATGATTAGACGTTCCATTTTTTCCGTTATATGGAGAGGATTGGTACATCTTTACTTTAGCCAACATAGCGCCAGCTGCCCATTTGTTTACGCGTCCTGCCTCGGTCCAAGTGTCGGGCAGATTGTCATAGGCAAACTGCAAGTCTTCTACTATCTTATCCCAGATATAGATATAATTCCCATTCTCATCCACATTAGAGACTTGTGGGTTCACGTTCTCTTTCATGGCTATGTCATCTACATAAGGAACAGCCGCTCCAAATAATTTTACGACCTCGAAATGGAAGAAACCGCGTATGAAGCGGGCTTGGGCGATTGTTTCCGTATAGAAGTCTTTACTTTGGCCTGCTATAGCCGAAAGCTCTTCTTTTGCTAAATCCGCTACCTTGATTACGTTGTTTGCGGTGAATACCCCATGGTAACTATGTGCCCATTTTGTTTCAAAATAAGCGTTGTCAGTTGTAAATGTATAAGTTTCCAAGCTGGTAAAGTCTGGTTGGTCTTGGAAAGTTGAACCTTTGTTTGCGTCACCTCCCATTACGTCACCATATACATAGTTGGTCAATGTCGAACGGAAGTATCCATCATTCGCATCTGTAGAGTTTAATCTAGCGTACATACCAGTTAGCAACTGAGTAATACCTTCTTGCGATACAAAATCCGGTTCCTGTTTATTTGTGACTGGCTTCACATCCAAGAAATCGGAGCAAGCAGTCATGCTTCCCATCGTGGCGGCAATGACTGCCGCATATATAAATAGATTTTTCATCTTGTTTCAATTTTTAGTTAGCAAATATTTGTTAGAATGTCACATTTACACCCATGATAAATTGGCGTGGCATACCATAAGAACCGAAATCGGTACCCATCGTACGGTCATTGGAACGACCGTCTGTATCTGTACGAACCTGTGGGTCTAGTCCGGAGTAACCAGTCAATGTGAATACGTTTGCTATTTGACCATAGATGCGGATCTTCTCAAACTTGATTTTATCTAAAATACTCTTTGGAAGTGTATAACCTAAAGTCAACGTTTGCATGCGTAAGAATGAACCATCTTCTATATAGCCGGAATTAGACTCATTTGCGGCGATTGTACTCTCACCATTAGCGGTTGCCCACATAGGATAGATACCATCAGGGTTGGTTACAGGATGCCATGAATTGTCGCGACGATCTTTAGAATAAGCGGACTGTAAGGAACCATAATGTGTATAATATTTATACATGGCGAATAGATCATTGCCTACGGAGAAGTACATATAAGTACTTAAGTCGAATCCTTTCCAGTTAACACCTAAGTTGATACCTCCTGTTAAATCCGGATGTGGGTTTCCAATGAATGTACGGTCACTAGCGTCGATCTTACCATCGTTGTTCACATCTTTTACTTTGAACTGACCTACATAATTGGCAGCGTTTAACGTAGAAGCATCAGATGTACCATATGGCAATACTGTTCCACCGGCATCATTCTTATAGTTACGGACTTCTTCTTCACTCTTATAGATACCATCTAGCTGATAACCGTGGAATTCACCGATTGCATGTCCTTTCATCAATACGTTCATGTTGGAAATACGAGTTCCGGTAAAGATTCCGGCATCAGTACCAATCTCATCCAGTCTATTCTTGTAATGCGACAAGTTTACGCCTACAGAGTAACCTACCTCACCGATTTTATCATTCCAAGTAATATTCAAATCAACACCTTTGTTCGTCATATCACCGATGTTTACTTTCGGCTTGTCAGCGGCACCGGCCAAAGCAGACCAGTTGGCATCGATCAACATATCAGAAGTTTTCTTGATGTAGTAGTCGAAGTTGGCGGTTAATCGTTGATTAAAAGCTGTAATATCGAAACCTGCATTAAACATCTTAGATGTTTCCCATTTTGCCTCGATATCACCAAGATTGGTTACGCCAAATCCTTGATATACCTCTGTGTCAGAACCATTGATGCTATAGAGATAACGGTTACCAGTACCATATTGGAATGCCCAGTTATATGAATCGATATTGGAGTTACCGGTTGTACCGTAACCGGCACGAATCTTCAAATCGTCTAACCAAGTACGTGATTTCTCCATGAATTTCTCGTCCGACATACGCCAACCTAAAGAGATAGAAGGGAATGTACCCCAGCGATTCTTTTCAGAAAAACGAGAGGATGCGTCGCGACGTACCGTAACTGTAGCCAAATATTTACCTTGGTAAGCATAGTCCGCACGAGCGAACATACCGAACATGGTGGATACAGCGTTCTGGTTTCCGCTATTTCTTAAGTCAGAGCTAGCACCGTTGTTGATTACCCAAGTGTTGGGATCATCTTCGAATGGATAGTTGATACGACCTGCCTGGATCCAACGTCCTAAACCCTCACGAAGTGCCTCTGTACCAATCACAGCATTGATCGTATGATCGTCATTGATTGTTTTGCTATAAGTAGCGGTGTTTGTCCATTGATAATCTAACCAATAGTTTGCTTGCTCGTAGAACTCGTTGTTGTTACGTCCTTCTTTATTGGTCATGATCGTACGTTTGTTCATCCAGAAGTCCCATGCGCCACCTAAACGTGCGCTGAACTGAGTACGGATCTTCAAATTCTCTCCAAGGCTTTCTAAAGGCATAATCTCTGCGTAGATAGCTGATTGGGCACGTAAGAAACGACGACGATTGTCCTTGCCATAATCAACGGACATTGGTGCGCTCTCAGCACGTCCTCCTTCGGCATTTTGTGAACCGGAATAATCACCGCCAACTGTGTAGATAGGTACCCAAGGTTGGATGGAGAAGGTCTTACCGAAGGTATTATCATCACCTTGACGACCGCGTTCTCCTGAGTTCTCGATTACGGCGATGTTGGTATTCTGACCGATATTGAACCACTTGTTCACGAAGAAGTTTGTATTCGCACGCAAGGAATAACGACGGAACCATGACTCCTTGATCGTACCTTCACGATTCATGTAGCCTAAGCCTACTGAATAAGTCGCTTTTTCACCACCTCCGGTGATAGAAATCTGGTGATCTTGCACCTTACCGGTTTGAACTACTTCGTCGTACCAATTCGTGCCGGCACGAGCTTCTTCCTCAGAGTAGCCGTCCTCAAGCATTTGGTAGTAAGCGGAACGAGACCAAGTGTTCTCACCATTGTCTTTGTAAGAAGCTTCCCAAGCTGCGATACTGCCGTATTGAGAGATGATCTGTTCTTTACTATAACCAGCAGGTTTGATAGCATAAGGCATTGTTAAATGACCTGTACCGTCTTTACCTATTGAACCGAACTGGGCGTGGTTTACTGTTTGGCCACCGCGGTAGTTGAATAAATTACGTTGCCCTTCTTCTTGGAATTCCATAGCTTCCCAAGCGTTCAACAGACCATAACCGTCATTGGCCATCTTGGCTACACCGAAGTAACCGTTATAAGATACTTGTACACGGTCGTTCTTTTTTCCTTGTTTAGTCGTGATAACGATAACACCATTTGCACCTTTCGCTCCATAAATAGCGGAAGCAGCAGCGTCTTTCAAGATCTGCATGGATTCAATATCATTCGCATTTACCGCATCGATATCTACTCCTTGTACACCATCGACAATGATCAACGGGTCTGAGCCGTTTACGGAACCCACACCACGTATACGAATCGTTGTCTCCCCTAATGGACCACCACCTGCTTGTACAAATACACCAGCAGCTTTTCCTTGCAAAGCCTCAGCGAAATTGGAAACAGGAGTCTCTTTTAACTCATCCGTAGCGACAACAGCCACAGATCCGGTAATATCCTTCTTCGCTTGTGTACTATAACCAGTAACGACGACTTCATCCAAAGCTTGTGAATCCTCGACCAGCGTGATCTTGATGTTTGTCTGATTACTCTTCAAAGTAACCTCTTGAGTTACGTATCCGATATAAGAGACTACTAAGATGGCGTTTGCGGGCACATTCTCTATAATGGCTCGTCCATCCATATCAGAAATATTTCCGATAGTAGTTCCTTTTACGACTACGTTGGCTCCAACGATAGGACCAGATTTATCCACGATGTGGCAGTTAATCTGTCGTCCATCTTGCTGGACACTCATAAATCCCGTACTAGGTGTAGGATACAGATGATCTGTTTCTGTTGCAAAGGCCGTTCCGGCTCCGTACAGAAGAAAAGAAGCTCCTAAGACTAATGGCTTCCATGATACAACATTTCTCATACAAATTTAGAATTTAAGGTATAATAAAATAAAAAACACAAACTTTTAACAAAATGAATTCACTACTCTCTCATACCTCTAAGGTATATTACATCTGTTTACATCTTAAAATAAGTAAACATCACTCTCTTCTTTTCAACTTCTTTTGTGTAGCTTCTTCATTATCATGGTTTTAATTATGAAAATCACTTCTTGTTTTTTTCATGATATTAAAAAAAACGACTAGTTGAAACGATCGTTTAGATCTTGCGTTTTTCGAGAGATACAAAGGGGAGTTTGTGGAAGGAAGAGCTTGTTTCGTAAAGGATAGCCTATCCTATTGATAAGAAAGCGAATAAGGCATGAAAAAAATAACACAGAAGGGTTGCAAGTGTCAAAGAAATGCGTACCTTTGCAAATGACTAATTAAAACGATCGTTTAAATCAATCATTTTTCTCTTCTATTATTTAATGTACATGCGTACATTAGTAAATACACCATCGAATAATCAACAAAAGTAAGATCACCTTTTGCGATAGATCGGAATATTAGTTTCCCTTGTTCTAGCAAAAATGACACTTTGTAAACAGAACTCCCTGAGATTCGCTTTTTCCAAGCATAAGTACAGTATAAAACGGCTTTTCACACAGAAAAACGCCATTCATAACTATCTTCCATCCGCTAGTTCGAGCACCTCACGAAAACCTCCTGTCACGATATACGGCTTATATCAAGCAAAATATCAATACAACATCTGTTTATATAACATATAGATTCTATAGAATCACACATATTATAACCTCATTATATCCTTCAGAAAACACGTACGTCTTTTTCCAAAAACATGTACGTGTTTCCGAAAAAAGACGTACGTGTTTTTTTAAAAGCAAAACAACCTCTCTCGTACTAAAAAATATTTCCTACCTTTATGCACTCATTTCAATATGCACCAGACTATACATTAATATATATGGAACCGTTTATTCATTTACACGTACATACCCAGTATTCCTTGCTGGACGGACAGGCATCCATCGACGCATTGATCGACAAAGCGTACAAAGACGGAATGCGTGCGATCGCCGTAACAGACCATGGCGTTATGTTCGGTATCAAGGAGTTTTTCAATAAGGTTAGCAAAAAGAACAGTAAACCTCTCGGGATCATCAAGGACTCCGAGAAAGAACTAAAACCGCTGCTGGCCAAGGATGCGCCAACCGATGAGGAACAACAAAGGATAACGGAACTACAAAAACAAATCGCCGAAGCGAAAGCTTCCATCTTCAAGCCGATCATCGGGTGCGAATGTTATTGCGCTCGCAACGGAAGGCATAGCAAGCTGGCCTCGCAAGACGACCGTAGCGGCTGGCACTTGATCGTTCTGGCCAAAAATAAGAACGGATACAAGAACCTGATCAAGATGGTATCCCTCTCATGGACGGAAGGATTCTACGGACGTCCGCGTATTGACAAAGAGTTGTTGGAGAAATATCATGAGGATCTGATCATCTGCTCCGCCTGTTTAGGAGGAGAGATCCCACAGCATATCATGCACGGACGAATCGATAAGGCTGAGGAGTCTATCAAATGGTTCAAAAACTTATTCGGAGAAGACTATTACCTTGAGATGCAACGGCACGAGACACACGACCCTAACGCTGATTGCACGATTTTCCCGCATCAACAAGAGGTGAACAAGGTGCTGATCGAGCTTGCGCACAAATATAATATCAAGCTAATCGCCACCAACGACGTCCATTTCGTCAATGCCGACGACGCTGAGGCCCACGACCGCCTGATCTGTCTTAGCACCGGCAAAGACTTGGACGACCCCAAGCGTATGCGCTACTCCAAGCAAGAATGGATGAAGACAACCGCCGAGATGAACACCATCTTCGCCGATATCCCCGAAGCTTTGAGTAATACCCTCGAGATAGCCGACAAAATAGAATTCTACTCCATCGACAGCGGTCCTATCATGCCGACTTTCGCCATTCCCGAGGAGTTCGGTACCGAGGAGTCCTACCGTCAGAAATTGACAGAGCATGATTTATTTGAGGAATTCACCCGAGACGAGAACGGTAATGTCGTATTAAGCGAGGAAGAGGCGCACTCCAAAATCAAGAAATTAGGTGGATACGACAAACTATACCGCATCAAGCTGGAAGCCGACTATTTGGCGAAATTGACATACGACGGAGCCAAGGAGCTTTACGGAGACCCCTTGAACGATGAAGTAAAGGAGCGTCTGAACTTCGAGTTACATATCATGAAGACCATGGGTTTCCCCGGCTACTTCTTGATCGTGCAAGATTTCATCCGTGCCGCTCGTGAGGAACTCGGTGTATCCGTAGGACCGGGACGTGGTTCGGCCGCCGGATCTGCCGTAGCTTATTGCTTAGGGATCACCAAGATCGATCCGATCAAATATGACCTCCTGTTCGAGCGTTTCTTGAATCCGGACCGTATCTCCCTCCCCGATATCGATACCGACTTCGATGATGATGGCCGTGGCGAGGTCTTACGCTGGGTAACGGAGAAATACGGTGCCGAGCGTGTGGCTCATATCATTACTTATGGTACGATGGCTACCAAGTCTGCTATCAAGGATGTCGCTCGGGTACAGAAATTACCGTTATCCGAATCGAACCGGTTAGCCAAATTGGTTCCGGATAAGATCCCCGACATGAAGAAGTTCAAATTGGGCGACGCCATCAAGTATGTGCCGGAACTAAAAGAGGCGGCTAACGGAAATGACCCGCTGGCACGGGATACCTTGAAATACGCCCAGATGCTGGAAGGCAACGTCCGTAACACGGGTGTACACGCCTGTGGTGTCATTATCGGACGTTATGATATATCGGATGTCGTACCTGTCAGTACGGCGAAAGACAAGGATACCGGCGAGGAGATGCTGGTTACCCAATACGAGGGTTCCGTGATCGAGGAAACCGGATTGATCAAGATGGACTTCTTGGGCTTGAAGACCTTGTCCATCATCAAGGAAGCGATCGAGAACGTGAAACTGACTACCGGACATGATCTGGATATCGACCATATCAGTCTGGAGGACCCCAAGACTTATAAATTGTATTGCGACGGAAAGACAACCGGTACATTCCAGTTCGAGTCCGCCGGTATGCAAAAGTATTTGAAGGAGTTGCAACCTTCTAAATTCGAGGACTTGATCGCCATGAATGCCCTGTATCGCCCGGGCCCAATGGATTACATCCCTTCTTTTATCGCCCGTAAACAGGGTAAGGAGGAGATCAAGTACGACATTCCCGTCATGGAACGCTACCTGAAAGATACATACGGTATTACGGTCTATCAGGAGCAGGTCATGCTTCTATCCCGTTTGCTCGCTAACTTCACGCGTGGTGAGAGTGATGCCTTACGTAAGGCGATGGGTAAGAAGTTGATCGAGAAGATGAACCATTTGAAGTCTAAATTTATGGCTGGTGGTCAAGCCAACGGCTATAAAGAGGATACTTTAAACAAGATCTGGTCCGACTGGGAGAAGTTTGCCTCATACGCTTTCAACAAGAGTCACGCTACTTGTTATTCATGGGTGGCTTATCAGACCGCTTACTTGAAAGCGAACTTCCCGTCCGAGTATATGGCCGCCGTCTTGAGCCGAAGCTTATCCAATATCACGGATATCACGAAGTTCATGGATGAATGTAAAGCGATGGGTATTCAAGTATTGGGACCGGACGTGAACGAGTCTATCTTGAAGTTCAGCGTAGATAAGAACAAGAACATCCGCTTCGGGCTAGGCGCCGTGAAAGGCGTAGGTGAGTCAGCCGTACAAAATATCATAGAGGAACGCAAGAAGAACGGCCCGTACAAGAGTATCTTCGATTTCGTAGAACGGGTGAACTTGACCGCTTGCAATAAGAAAAACATAGAGTCCATGGCTTTGGCCGGAGCGTTCGATAACTTCGGTATCCAGCGTGAGCAGTTCTTCACCGACAGTGGAAAAGGAGAATTGTTCTTGGATACCTTGGTTCGCTATGGTAACAAATACCAGATGGATAAGAGCACGGCAGTCAACTCTTTATTCGGTGGAGACGCCTTGATCGCCATCGCTAAACCGGAGATCCCGCAATGCGAACGTTGGAGCGATCTCGAACGCCTAAATAAAGAGAAGGAGTTGGTCGGTATTTACCTATCCGCCCACCCGTTGGATGAATACCGTATCATATTAAAATATGTATGCAATACCGGCATGATAGAACTTAACGAGCGGGAAACCTTACAAGGCCGGGAGGTTTTATTAGGTGGTATCGTCACCGGTTTCCGGGAAGGAATGACCAAGAACGGAAAGCCTTACGGTATCTTGAAGATCGAGGATTTCACGGGTAGTGGCGAGATCCCTCTTTTCGGACAGGATTATATCGAATACAGCAAGTATGGTAAAATAGGGATGTATCTCTTGATCACAGCCCGTGTAGAGCCTAGCCGCTGGGACCCCAATAAACTGGACTTCAAGATTGGTACCGTCAACCTTTTGCAAGACGAGAAAGACAAGCTGATCGAGAAAATCAGTATCACGGTCCCGATCCATGATTTGGACGAGCCGACAATCAATGAGCTTTCGGTATTGATCAAGAACAATCCGGGCCATAGCCTGTTATATTTTAAGGTTGTCGATGGGGAACATAATATTTCCCTAAATCTCTTCTCCCAAAATATCCGCTTAAACGTGACCCGTGAGCTGGTAGACTTTTTACAGGAGAACGAGAATATCGATTTTAAAATTAATGGTTAAAGTTGTACGACGCTGAAAGAATTTGTACTTTTGGCGTCATAACAATCATTAGATTATAATTCATAATTAAATAATACGTAATTCAAAATGGCACTACAAATTACAGACGCTAATTTCGAGGAGTTGGTTAACTCCGGAAAGCCCATGGTTCTTGACTTTTGGGCAGAGTGGTGTGGCCCTTGCCGCATGGTATCTCCTATCATTGATGAGTTGGCAACCGAATACGAAGGTCGTGTGACGATCGGTAAAATGAACGTTGACGAGAATGACGATGTAGTCGGACGATTCGGTATCCGCAACATCCCTACCGTTCTTTTCTTCAAAGACGGTAAGATGGTTGATAAAGTAGTAGGCGCTACGGCTAAGGATAAGTTCGTAGAAAAGATCGAGGCAATGCTTAAATAATTGAAAGTTGAGAATTGAGAATTGAAAATACCGAGGAATACGCTCTGTAACTTTCAATTCTCAATTTTTACCCCTAAGTATATGTCGCTTGCCCGGAGGACCGGGAAGACGGCTCATCTCAAAACCAGCCGCTTGCATACCTCTGCGTACCTCTCCTTTTGCGCAATAGGTTACGATCACTCCGCCCGGTGCGGTATGAGCATACAAACGATTATAGATTTCCTGATTCCACATCTCCGGTTGTTTCTCGGGCGCAAATGCGTCGAAATAGATCAAATCGATATCATCCGGTAGTTCACAGGCGTTACTATTTCCTTCTATTTTATGAAGTGTAAAGCGCTCTGAGATTGAAACGGGAGTATTCCACTCCGCCTCATGCAAGGCTAAGAATAACTCTTTTCTCTCCGGCCAGATCAGCTCCCCATAATTCAAGGCACGAATCGTATCTAAAGGAAGCGGGTATAACTCCACTGTATGATAATCAATATGATGTGCTTGAGATAGCTCGACATCCTTCAATGTCAAGAAGGCGTTCAGCCCTGTACCGAAGCCAATCTCCACGATTCGGATAAAGTCTTTTTCAAGCGCATGCAATCCCGCCTCTATAAATATATGTCTTGATTCCTGCAGGGCCCCGTTCACGGAATGATAATGTTCATCCATCGCCGGAATATATAGCGTATGGCTTCCATCCGCCGTTATCTGTAATTCTTTCTCCATATGTATGCAAAGATAATACATATGAATCAGAATAATACTTATCTTTACCGCTATAAATATGATATAAGATATGGATAGACGCCATCTTTACTTCTTACTATTCTTATTATGTACCATACAAGCCGCTATCGGTCAACAGCGCTCCTTCTCTATCAAGGGAGTTGTAAAAGACGCATCGAGCGGACAGCCGATACCTTTCGCTAACGTAGTGGTATGGAACACGACGCAAGGGGCGGTCACCGATTCCACCGGATTATTCGAGATATCCGGCATATCACCCGGAAGCTATCGTCTCCAATCCTCCTTTCTGGGATATAAGCCATTCGTTACCGCCGAATTCAGACTAGCGAATAAAGATATATTCTTCCCGATCGAGCTAGAGGAAGCCAGCCAGAATCTGCAAGAGGTTAGCGTAGTAGCCTCTCCGTTCCGTAAAACCGCCGAAAGTCCGCTAGGACTTCGTGTAATCGGTTTCAAGGAGATAGAGAAAAGCGCGGGAGGAAACCGGGATATCTCCCGGGTAGTACAAACCTTTCCGGGAGTAGCGTCTACGGCAGCGTTTCGTAACGACTTGATGGTAAGAGGAGGAGGTCCCTCGGAAAACCGTTTCTTTTTGGATGGCGTAGAGATACCGAATATCAACCATTTCTCTACCCAAGGAGCCTCCGGAGGTCCGGTCGGTATTATCAATCCCGATTTTATCCGGGAGGTCAACTTTTATTCGGCCGCATTCCCCGCATCCAAAGGGAACACTTTAAGTTCGGTATTGGATTTTAAACTACAAGATGGGAATAAGGAGAAATTCTCATTGCGAGGAGTCCTAGGAGCCTCAGATATCGGTGTGTCCGCTAATGGACCGCTAGGAAAAAAGACCACTTACCAAGTGTCTGTTCGTCGCTCTTACCTTCAATTCCTTTTCGATATGATCGGCTTGCCGTTCTTACCTACTTTCACGGATGCCCAATTCAAGATTAAGCACTCCTTCAACCCCAAGAATGAGCTTACAGTTCTCGGATTAGGGGCGATCGATGATATGAAGCTGAATACAGGAATGGAAGACATGAGCGAGAAAAACCAATATATCCTCTCTTACTTGCCGGTCGTAAAACAAAAAACGTATACCCTTGGAGCGGTTTATAAACACTACGCCGGTAAAAATCTCTACTCGGTCATTATCAGCCGTAGCCAGACCAACAATAAGAATATTAAATACAAAGACAATGACGAAAGCAAGGAAGAGAATCTCTCCTTAAATTACCGTTCGGATGAGATCGAGAATAAGTTCCGAACGGAAAACACGTTCCGCTTACCATTCATTCAATTGAATGTCGGAGGAAACATCGAATACGCCCAATACACGAATGACACCTATCAAAAGCAATTTACCTCTATCCCCCGTACCATCGTATATCAAACAGACCTTGGCATATGGAAGTGGGGTATCTATGCCACGGCTATTTATGAGAGTTATAACGAGCGGTTTACCGCCTCTTTAGGTGTTCGTGCGGACGCAAACAATTATTCCTCGGATATGAATAATTTGTTAGATCAGTTATCTCCTCGCCTATCCTTATCCTACCGCTTGTCCGATCCGCTTTATATAAACGCGAATATCGGACGCTACTACGAGCTTCCTCCTTATACGACATTGGGATTCAAGGATAATGAAGGTAATTATGTAAACCGGACAAATCATTTAAGCTATATCCGAAGCGACCAAGCCGGATTAGGCTTGGAATACCGTCCTACCTCATACTTGAAATTCACGGCCGAAGGATTCTATAAACATTATGATCGTTATCCGATGTCCATACTCGACAGTATCCCACTCGCGTCGAAAGGTACGGACTATGGTGTCTTGGGAAATGAGGCCGTATCGTCTACCGCTACAGGGCGAGCTTATGGGCTTGAGATCATGGGACGTTGGTATAATTATAAAGGGCTTACTTTCATCGCGTCCTACACTTTGGTAAGAAGCGAATTCAAGGATGGGAGAAATATGGACACTTATCTTCCCTCGGCTTGGGACAATAAGCATCTGTTCACGTTTAGCGGGACTTATTCTTTACCCAAGAACTGGGACGTAGGCGCCAAGTTCCGGGTAGTAGGAGGCGCTCCCTATACGCCTTACGATGTAGAAAAGAGTAGTTATGTAGAAGCTTGGGACGCTAATAACGGGCTATACTATGATTACAGCCGGTTTAACAGCGAACGGCTCAAGCCATTCACGCAGTTAGATATCCGTATCGATAAAACATTTTACTTCAAAAAGATCATGCTTGGAGCCTATATCGACATCCAAAACATATTGAATTCCAAATACAAAGAGCAAGACGTATATATCAAAACGGGTAAAATTATCAACCCGGAAGCTCCCATATATGAACAACGGTACGAATTAAGACCGATAGAACGTCTTACAGGAACGCTTCTCCCAAGTATCGGAGTGATGATCGAGTTATAGATTTTAGGCGTAATAGATTCTTTTTATTTTGAATTTCAGCAATTAATCATAAATCTTTTCTATTTTTGTGGACTGTATGAACAAAAAATAGTACTTTAATCGCAAATAAGCACATGAATAGGTAGGTAAAGAATGACATTATTAAAATACTACATACGATTCGTACTCTTTATCGTGTTAAGTCTGGTCTTTTCTTTCCACTTATACGCTACAGATAATGCAGGCCCTATTTTAATCATTAGCTCCTACAATCCCGATACACGTAATACGACCGCCAATATTTCCGAGTTTATGGAGGAATATAAGCGGGGAGGTGGTATCTCGCCGGTGGTTATCGAGAACATGAACTGTAAGAGCCTCCCGGAAGCCCCCTTATGGGACGGTAAGATGAGAGGTATATTGGATAAATATAAGGAAAATAACACCCCTCAGCTTATCATTATCTTAGGTCAAGAGGCATGGGCTTCTTATATCTCCCAAGAATACAAGCCTGATATACCGGTTTTATGCGGTATGATCAGTAAGAATGCGATCTTATTACCCGACTCGGATTTAAATGTCGCCGAATGGGAGCCGAAATACATCGATATCCAAGAGTACGTAGATAAAGGTTTACACCTTGGCGGGTTCTTGTATTCTTATGACGTAAAAGAAAATATCCGGTTAATACGTAAGCTATATCCCAAAACTCAAAATATAGCATTAATCACCGATAATACCTACGGTGGTTTAGCTATGCAGACCTTGGTAAAAAAGGAAATGGAAAATATCAAGGATCTGAACTTGATATTACTGGATGGAAGAAAGAATAATATCTACACCATCGTTGAGCAAATCAAGAACCTGCCGGATCAGACCGTGATATTGATCGGTACATGGCGTGTAGACGTGAACGACGGGTATTATGTTGGAAATGCCACGTATACCATGATGACCGCCAATCCCAGAATCCCGACATTCACATTGGCATCCGTCGGCATAGGGCACTGGGCCATCGGAGGTTTCAGTCCCAAATACAGGCCTATAGGTTCCGATTTGGCGAAAGAGGCTTTAAGTATATTGGAGAAGAAAATCGCCCCTAAAGATATCCATCCCCAAATCATCCCCAATGGATATGTGTTCGACGCTTCAAAGATCAAGGCTTTTGATATCAGCAGACTGTCATTGCCCCACGACGCTACTATTATCAACGAGGACCCGAGCCTATTCTCCAAATACAGGTTCGAGATATTGCTAAGCGTAATCACCGTATTGTTTATTTTCCTGATTATGATATTAATCTTCTTTATCCGGACCAATAAGCTGAAAGATAAGTTATTGGATCTACAGAAAGATAATATACTAATCATGAATAATATCCAAGCTTCTATCTATTTCATCAAGCCGGATTATACCGTAAAATGGAGAAACGAGGTAGAGTTCCATGACTGTATCCCTGAATTCGGTCCGGCTAATTGCTTCTTGGTCAAGAACGGAGTAAAGCCTTATTGTACCCGTTGCACGGTCGCAAAGGCCATGGAAACCAAAAAGCAGGTCGATATCACGAATGAGTTCGGCGATGGAAAGTATCTTCATATTTTGGCGAACCCTGTATTAGACGAGCACAACAACCTTATCGGGGTTATTTTCAAGAAAGAAGACGTGACAAAACAAAAACAGGCGGAGAACGAACTGAGGAAAGCGAAAGAGAAAGCGGAAGAGTCCGATCGTTTGAAATCCGCATTCTTGGCGAATATGAGTCATGAGATTCGAACGCCATTGAATGCGATCGTCGGTTTCTCCGGATTATTGGCCGTAACCGAGAATATGGAGGATAAAGAGGAATATATCAATATCATTAATAGCAACAACGACCTGCTATTGCAATTGATCAATGATATTCTCGATCTAGCCAAGATAGAGGCGGGTACGCTAGAATTCGTGGATTCAGACGTAGATGTCAATCAACTATTCTCCGATATCGAGCAGTCTTCCCGTTTGAAGGCGCAAGATGGTGTGCAGGTATGCTTTGTCGAGAAGATCCCGAATTGTATCTTACGCACCGACCGTAACCGGGTCTCCCAAGTCATTACCAACTTTATCAACAATGCCATCAAGTTCACAACTCAAGGTAGCATCCTGTTTGGCTACCGCCGTAGAGACGATGAGTTGTATTTCTATGTAAAAGATACGGGATGCGGTATCGCCAAGGATAAGATCGGTCAAGTTTTCACCCGTTTCGTTAAGTTAAATAGCTTTGTGCAAGGAACGGGGCTGGGATTATCGATTTGCCAGATGATTATCAAGCGTCTGGGTGGAGATATAGGGGTGGAATCAGAGCAAGGAAAAGGTTCTACATTCTGGTTTACGTTGCCCTATTCGATACTAGAGATGCAGGAAGTCCCGCATGAGAAACCAAAGACCGAGAATGTACAGAAGAGCCAGTCATCCAAATCTGCAACCCTATTAATAGCGGAAGATAACGAAAGCAACTATACTTTATTCCAAGCCATGTTGAAAGATTATAACCTTATACACGCATGGAACGGGGAACAAGCGATCGATTTATTCAATAAATATCAACCGGACTTAATCCTAATGGACCTAAAAATGCCGATCGTAGACGGCTATGAGGCTACACGGGTAATTCGGGAAAAGAACCAGTCCATTCCTATCATCGCCGTAACAGCTTTCGCCTTCGCGGAAGATGAGGAACGGGTAAAACAAAGCGGATTCTCCTCTTACATCGCTAAACCGATCAAGCCGGATAAGCTAATCGCATGTATTAATACTTATTTATAGAATCCGTTTGGTAACAATCGGAAAACGCAAAACGAAAGAGGAACCCTTCTCTACTTGAGAGTCGAGACTAATACTTCCTCTATGACGGTTCATGATCTGCCGGCAAAGACTTAATCCGATGCCGGAACCTTTAGATTTAGTCGTGAAGAAAGGAACGAAGATTTTGTCGATTGCCTCGGGAACAATTCCGCTACCATTATCAATCACCGAAATAATTACCATACCGTTTTTTTGGACAGCCTCCACTATAATTTGAGGGGATAAGGATTCTTCACAAGCCTCTATCGCATTTTTCAATAGATTAATTAATACTTGTTCCACCATGATCCGGTCCGCATATAAATTCAAGTCTTCCGGCTTTACATGAAAGAAGAGGATATCGGATTTCTCCGGGAATAGAAGCCGGATATCGTCAAAGAGAGCCGAAACCGAGAAGTTTCGTAAAGTAGGTAAAGGCAGACGGGTTAATTTCCGATAATTCTCGACAAAATCCAATAACCCCTTACTTCTTCGGTGGATCGTTTGCATGGCTTGTACCATGATAGCGTAGTCTTTCTCATTCATGCCATTTATCGTCGCACGCTCGGCTACCGTCTCCGATAAAGAGATTACCGGAGCGATCGAGTTCATGATCTCATGCGTCAATACCCGGATAAGTTTCTGCCATGCCTCGGTTTCCGCCTCAGCGACCACCGAACTATACAATCGACTCCGCAAAGCCTCCAAGGCAGCGTTCATAGAAGAGGCCAAAGCCTTTTCGTCTTCCGTCATTGAATCGGAAGGATAAAACAGGCTCAGATCCCCGTAATGAATACTCTCTATCAGGTATTCCATCCGCTTAACAGTCTTTTGCTGATCCTTATATAAGAAAACCGAAAGCGCAAGAATACAAAATCCGAACAGCGCAGGAATAAACAAAAACCCTTTCAGCATTAAGAATGAGGCAGTAAAAGACAAGACCACGATCCCCAAAATACGAGCGAACAACAAGTAACGTATCATAAGCCAAATTTCTCCAATTTACGATACAAGGTAAAGCGGGTAATCCCTAGAAGCTCGGCGGCACGAGTGATATTCCCCTCGGCACGACGTAAGGCACGTTCGATTGCTTCTTTCTCCAATACCGTCAAATTTAACTCATCGGATGGTTCCTTATCCCTAAGCGGGACAGAACGCAGAATAAAGTCTTCCGGCCTTAGCCAATTACTTTCAGACAAGATAACCGCCCGTTCAATCGCATGTTGCAGTTCACGTACATTACCGGGCCAAGCATAATTATGTAGCTTATTCTTCCCATCCCTGTTAATGCCCTTCAAGTCTTTCTTATATTTACGGGCATACTTCGACAAGAAATGTTCAGCCAATAAGATCACGTCATTTCCTCGTTCCCTCAAGGGAGGAATATGTAACTCGATCGTATTAATACGATATAAAAGATCTTGCCGGAAAGTACCTTCTGCCACAAGATGATGGATATTCACGTTCGTTGCGCAGATCAACCGGATATCAATCGGTATGGGTTGCGTTGCTCCCAAGCGGGTTATCTGTCGTTTTTCCAAAGCGGTCAACAGTTTCGCTTGCATGGAAAGGCTTAAGTTCCCGATCTCATCCAAGAACAAGGTACCACCGGAAGCTACCTCCATTCGTCCCGGCTTTTCCTTACGGGCATCCGTAAAAGCCCCTTTCTCATAGCCAAATAATTCACTCTCGAAAAGTTGTTCCGGAATAGAGCCCACATCGATCCCGACGAAAAGATTCTCCGAACGCGGAGATTGATGATATAAGGCGCGGGCAACTAAATCTTTACCGGTTCCATTCTCCCCCAAGATTAATATATTGGCATCCGTATTCTTTAATTTATCGACCGTAGCGAAAATAGCCTGCATCGGTTCGCTTTCACCGATGATCTCGAAGCCAGCATCCTCGGGTGAACTAAGAATCTCAACTTGTTTCTTTAAATTTCGCACTTCCGCCCTACTCTCCCGAAGTTCCAATGCAGAAGAGAGTGTAGCGAGTAATTTCTCCTTTTCCCAAGGTTTCGGGATAAAGTCGGTAGCTCCCGCCTTAATCGCCCGCACGGCCTTATCCGTATCCGAATAGGCAGTCATAAAAAGAACCACCACGTCCGGGTCTATCTTCTTTATCTTCTCCAGCCAATAGAAACCCTCCTGACCACTAATAGCATCCCGTTTGAAATTCATATCCAACAAGATAATATCCGGGATAAAAGTCCGCATGAAATGATCGATGCGCTCCGGTTGCGTAGCCACTCTTATTTGTTCCATATAGGGCTCCAGTAATAAGTTAAGGGCAAAAAGGATGTCCTCATTATCATCTATAATTAATAGTTTTCCCTTTTTCATAAGCGCTGAACTAGTTTGTGATGCCTCAAAGGTAGGTATTAAATCAATGGAAGAAGCGTGCGTAATCGAACGATTACCGTGCGCAGATGAACTGTTAAATTAATAGTCCGCAAAGAGGGTTAAGATTAAGTAAACGGTAAGACTATTTAAGCGAAAGAAAAAACGAGGAGAAAGAAGGAAGACTATCTTTGAACACAATTAACAATTCAGGCATTCATGAGACCACTATTGATTGGATTTTTCGTCTGTATAAATATACACTTAGGCTATGCGCAATGGACTGAGCAAGATTCGATCTGGCTAAAGGATGTATTAGCAGGCAAAGATTCCATCAAATTGAACCCTGAATTCCAAAAAGCAATCCAAAGCGGTTCTTTCCTCAACCCGGAACCGGGAAAACCGATGGGGAAACCTCAACTGGCCGCTCCCAGCAATATCCCTATCACCAAAGATTTCTCAGAATATATCCAACAAGACGATACGACACACCGAAAAGTAGCATTGAAGGATTTACCGCCATCGGTATTCTGGCGACATAATCCACCGTATAAAAAGATACTGCCTGTCTATCAATCTATCTTAGATGAATTGAAAAGGACTCCGTCCAGTGGTCGTACCTCACTAGCTACCTTCGATCTAGGAAGGATGACCAGCCGGAAAACATATGTCCATAAACGCAACGCAAAACGCAACGGAACTTGGCAAAACTACGGCAACCTCCCTACCCCGGATGTCATCTCTAAAAAAAAGAAATTCGAAAGACAACAGGCAGAGGCCGCAAAAAAGGACTCCTCATTGATGATCCAACCACCAATCGATTAGCTTACGGGCCAAGCTCAACTTACGGGGGATCTCCGGTAGATTATCTTTGGTATAGAAGGCACCAGAGCTTAGTTCCTCATCCTGCAACTTAATTTCCCCACTTACATAATCCGCTACAAAGCCAACCATCAAGCCACTCGGATAAGGCCAAGGTTGGTTTCCGAAATAAGTGATATTATCGACCTCTAAACCCGTTTCCTCACGGACCTCCCTGCGCACACACTCTTCCAAGGTCTCGCCAACTTCTAAGAATCCGGCCACTAATCCATGGAAAGTTCCCCGGAAATTACGGGCATGTACCAAAAGAATCGAATCCTCCTTACGGATCAAGACGATCATCGCTGCTGAGATTGTCGGATAAATCTCATGTTTGCAAGAAGGACATTGCTTCGTGATCGACGTAGTCTGCACGGTAGGAGTACCACATACCGGACAGAAACGGCTATGGCTATCCCAATAAAGCAATTGATAAGCCTTACCCGCCTTCTCGTAACACGCTCTCGAGATATAATCCCAAGAGGCACGCAACCCCATATGTACGTAACGGTCATTCCCCTCCACCGGAGTATCTAATTCTGCCGTACGTGCGGGAAGTCCATCCCGGTAATCAACCTCCAGCGTATGAGAAACCGGAACTGGGGGATTCTCGCCATAGGGGATGGTATACGTATCATTCTCTTTCTGAAGCAACAGTTGGTCTTTATAAAAAAGGAACCAATAACAGAGTTTATTTGAAGTTTCCATGCTAATATTCCCGAATTATCTTTCTGTATGTAAAACATCCGCGAACTTACGAATTAAAATCCAATAACGTGCGGAAGCGAACGTGCACCGTGCGAAGGCACACACAATCGTTTCTAAGCATTTTTCTATTATCTTATGATTAGCAGAACGTTACATCGATGGCACATTATTTGCCTCCTTTCTAAAAAATGAATATATTTAAAACCTGTTACAATGAAACTAATGATTCGAAACTTACTTTATCTATTCAAGCGGTTTAAGACCGCTGTCGTGTTAAACCTCTTTGGCTTAACAATCGCTTTCGCCGCTTTCCTCCTGATAGTAATGCAGGTGGATTACGAGATGAATTACGATGCCATGCACAGCAAATCAGGCCGAACCTTCCGGCTAGAGGCAAATCACGGAGAATTCGAGCATAACGCCATCCATTGCCTAATGTTTAGCGATGCTTTTGTTAACTCATCCGCTCATATCACGGATTACTCCTACCGTTATCCATTCTACGGAGGAGAACGGTATTGCCAAATCGACGAAGTAGACGATCAAGGAGAAGCGAAAGTCTTTAAGGAAAACTTCCAGCTTTGTCTACCCAATATCTCAGATGTCTTTGATTTCCACATGAAAGAAGGTTCCGTCGAATGCCTATCCATTCCCGGCTCCGTACTCATTCCGGAGAGTGTCGCCAAAAGGCTGTTCGACAAACAATCCGCTATCGGTAAACGTATCCGGATGTCCGGCAGTAGTGGCTGGCAACCTGTAAGTACCACGATACTTACTATTGGGGGTGTCTATAAGGATTTCCCGGGAAATACTACGGTACAAAACCGTATTTACGTCCCGATGGACCAACTGGATCTATTAAAAAGTTCTTGGCAAATGTATGCCAACGAAATATACGTCACGCTAGACGATCCCCTAAATAAAGAGGAGGTATTGGATCATTTCAACAAGACTTTCGATTTCGCTAAAAGCCAAATGGGTTCAGCGCAAGAGATCGCATTACGTCTAACCCCCTTAAAGGATGTTTATTACACGCATGATACAACTTTCGACTTTAATCCGAAAGGTCACCGGGAGACAAATTATGTGTTACTGGGTATCGCTTTCCTCATCTTATTCATCGCCGGAATCAATTTTACCAATCTCACAACCTCGTTGATTCCCCTACGATTGAAAACGATCAATACGCACCGGGTATTAGGATGCTCCATCTATAAGTTACGAGCCATCTCACTGATTGAATCGATCGTGATCTGCTTGATATCCTACATTCTCGCCTTATTCATCGTAAACGATTTGTCTTACACACCGATCGCTAATTGGGTAGATGCGGATATACGTCTTAGTCAATACAAAGGCCTGATCCTTCTCACAGCACTGATCGCTATCTTGACGGGTTGCTTGGCGGGACTTTATCCAGCTATACGAAGTACCTCCTATGCGCCGGCCTTGGTACTAAAGGGCTCTTTCGGTCTTAGTCCCAAAGGGAAAAAAGTACGTGTCGCCCTGATCGGTTTCCAATACACGGTATCGATCGCTTTGATTATTGTCACCTTATTCATGGGACTTCAGAACCATTTCATGACCTCTAGCGAGCAACTAGGATTCAATAAAGACCAAGTAGCCATCGTGAACCTGACACCGGAGATCTACGCCAAGCATAAGCCCCAATATATCCAGAAACTTAAAGATTATCCGGGAATAGAGGATGTGGCCTTCTCCGTCTACGAGTTATCGAAAGAAGATGACATGATCGATCTCGAATATGCCCGCCATGAAGATAAGGATGTATTCTTCAAGGTATTCTATGCCTCCGAGAATTTCCTTTCCGTCATGGATATCCAAGTAGAGGAAGGAAGGGATTTTACACGGGAGGATTTAAACAAGGCACAAAGTGATTATATCATCAATCCGGCGGCAGAGCGGGATTTCCACTTACATCCCGGAGATCGTTTCAATGATCGTACGGTTCTAGGAGTCAGCAAGGATTTTCGGTTTAACTCTTGCCGGATCGCAAGCTCCCCTTTCGTATTCGCATTGAATAACGATATACCCAATCCTAAATTGGTATCCTATATCCGCTTCAATTCGAAAACGAATTTACAGGAAGCTGTCGCCCACGTCCGGGAAACATTGAAAGAGATCGATCCGACTTTCCCTTTCGAGATCTCTTTCTACAACACCATCTTAAACAATTTATATCAGAAAGAACAAACACTGGGTAAACTAATCTCCCTATTCGGAATAATGGCGATCTTGATCTCTATCGTAGGTGTATTCGGACTCGTGCTATTTGAGACGCAATACCGCCGGAAAGAGATCGGTATCCGCAAGATCAACGGAGCGACTACCGGACAGATTCTTTTGATGTTCAACAAGACTTATATCCAGATCGTCTCCGTTTGCTTCATCATCTCGATCCCAATAGCATGGATGGGAACACAACAGTGGCTAGAGAATTTCGCTTATAAAACACCACTCCATCTTTGGGTCTTCATCGTAGCTTTCCTAATCATTCTCTCGGTTACGATCGGTACCGTTACTTTCCGGAACTGGCAAGCGGCGAATGAGAATCCTGTGAACTCGGTGAAGTCTGAATAAACTCACTCGGAGTGATCCCGTAAATTTCTTTAAAGCAACGGGTAAAATAGTTCGGATCGGAGAAGCCGACCTGAGCAGCTACCTCCCCAATCGAATAAGCGTGCTGCCCCAATAACTCGGCGGCACGCTTTATACGTATATTACGGGTGAATGAGGAAGCGGAGCAACCAGTAGTAGACTTTAATTTCCGAAATAAGCTGGCACGGCTCATCGCCATCTTGGAACAGAAAAGCTCTACATCAAACTCCGGGTCCTGCAAATGAGCCAGAACGACCTTTGTCACTTTCGAAAGAAATTCCTTATCCGGATCGGCGATGGTTTGCTCCGGAGTACGCAAGTCGAACCGATCCCTGAAATATAACTTTAGTTGCTCACTACGTTTGAGCAGATTCTTGATCTTCGCTTTTAAGACAGCAAGACTGAATGGTTTAGGCAGATAATCATCCGCTCCGGCTCCATACCCTTCCAATTGTTGACGTTCTTCCGCTAAAGCAGTCAATAGGATAACCGGTATATGGGCCGTCCGTTCATCCGTTTTCAAAGCCTCGCAACATTCAATCCCATTCATGACCGGCATCATTACATCCGAGACAATCACGTCCGGTAGGATCTCCAAGGCTTTCTCCAAGCCGACCTTTCCGTTTTTCGCTATCACGACCCGGTAATCCGTTTGAAAAGCATTCATCAAATAACGACATAGATCCTCATTATCCTCTACAAACAAAAGCGTTTGTCGTAGATTCTCCGGGACCGAGTTTGTTTCTTCCAATGGAACTGATTCCCGCAAAGATACCTCTTCCATTTTAGGTTCCGAATACTCCAACCACTCCTCAGGATAAGCCTCTTCCGATATAGGCAAGGCAACCGTAAAAACAGAACCTTTCCCCAATTCACTCTCACATTGAATGGTTGCCTTATGTAACTCCAATAGCTCTTTTGTGTACGCAAGGCCGATCCCCGAACTCTCCGAGCGGCGAAACGCTATCGATGCCCCCTTATAATATCGATCAAAAATATACGGTAACGATTCGGGAGGAATGCCGATTCCACTATCCGTAATTCGTAAAGTCATGACCGCATCGGATGAGCTTTGCTCCAATGAAGCGGAAAAGCTTACCGAACCACCATCCGGCGTATACTTAAATGCGTTCGACAGTAAATTATATAGAACCTGCTCTAGGATATTCTTGTCAAAATAAGCGATTGAGATATCCGGGGCAATCGAATACGTAAACGCGATTTTATAGGAATCGGCCAAAGGAATAAAGGTTTCCGAAATATCCTCTAAGAATCGGCTGAGATCCGCACAAACGATATGCGGGGAAGGTACTCCCCGGGTCAATACCGATAAATCCAGCAATTCATTGACATGCCAAATCAAGCGATTGGTATTCCGGGAGATCGTACGCAAAATCTCTTTATCTCCACAAGATACTTCTGAACCGGAATGCCGTTCCAGATCCTCCGTCAATCCCTTGATTATCGTCAGAGGGGTACGAAGCTCATGAGAGACATTCATAAAGAAACGAGTTTTCAACGCATCTTTTTCCTCCAGTTCTTGCTTGGCCTGTTTCAACAGCCGTGTACGTTCTTGTATCTTACACTCCAACTCGGCTTGGCGAAGTTGATACCAGCGCACCCTGCTCTTATAGGCGATACACAACAGTACGCATACAACCACGAATACCAGCAAAATAAACCACCACGTCCGCCACCAAGGAGGAAAGATCCTGACAGGTTCGGTAATGGGAGCGCTCCAATAGGAACCATTGCCGGAAGTTTCCACCCGAAACACATAGTTTCCCGGTGGTAGACGGTTATATATAGCCGTACGATCGCTGGCGTCCACCTCCCGCCAATCCGTATCATATCCATCCAGACGATACCGGTATCGGATACTACGGGGATGAGAATAATCGAACGCAATAAAACCCACCTGTAAACCTTGCTTCTCACGTGAGTCTCCGATCGTGAGGTTCGTGATTCGCAGAGACTCAGGTATTTTTCTCAAACCGTCCGTTAACTGAACGGGATCAAAAGAAACGATCCCCTCATTACTGCCAAATACAAGTTCACCCGATTTGCGCTTACAGCAAGCGCCACCCATAAACTCATTCGATAATAAACCGTTTGCCGTCGTATAATTAACGATATGCCGGTTTTGTATATCCAAGCGACTCAGCCCTTTATTCGTGCTGACAAACAGGATGCCCGGCTCGCCTTCACGGATTCCTCGTACGATATTTCCCGATAAGCCATCCTGTACCGTGAAATGATCAAATCGCCCGGTTCGCTTGTCGTATTGATCCAACCCCGCATTTGTACCGATCCACAAATAACCGGAAGAGTCCACAAACAGACAATGAATATGATTCGACGCAAGGGGATTCATCTCACCCGGTATATATCGATACGTGATAAGCGCTCTCGTCTTCGTATCCCACACCCGAAGCCGCCCCTCATCCGCTCCTCCCCAAAACCAAGACTCTTCGCTCACGCATAAGTTACATAACTCCGACAACGAGTTGATCGGATAATCATAAGAGACTTGGTAATCCGGTATAAAAGGGCGGATTCGGAAATCATCCAGATTCAACCGGTCCGGGTTGGCGTCTTGATAACTGATCCATAGGTTCCGCTCCGAATCCTCACGGATAGAACCTATAATCTTTCCGGATAAAGAGGACGGACTTTTTTGGGGTGAGAAGGTAAAACGCATATCTACCCGGGAAGTCTTATGGTTAATCCGATCTAATCCCCTAGAGGTCGCAACCCAAAGATTCAGGTCCGAATCCTCATAAACGGCTAGGATATGAAGAGAAGACAGATTCTCTTTTTCCGTGTATCCCAAGGTATATCGAAACAAGGAAGGTGTTAAATCCGCATGGCTCACCCCATACGTGGAATGCCCCGCCCACAGATGATCCGAGTCATCCAGAAACAAACAGGTAATCTGGTTACTGCTGATAGAATGTGCGTCTTCCGGCACGTTCCTCAACTGTCCCATTTTCCTCTCCTTCGGAGAATAATAAAAAAGACCTTGATTGAAACGGCTATCATCAAACCAGACCGTTCCGTCCTTACTCTCGAAGATGGATCTCACTTGGCATTCTCCCGTAGGTTCCAGATCCTCCGGCCGGTCAAAGAAATGCTCACATCGCAAGGCAAGCCGATTCATCCGGCTAATCAAGCTTGTCCCCTTATTATGTCCGATCCAGAAATCACCATCACCGGTCTCCAAGAATTGATATACCCGAGTATCCTCACGACCGACAGATTGGAAGATCTCTCGCTCTCCCATATCAACCGAACGAAAAGCCCCTTCACGTCCCGTACCTAACCACATATAATCAAACCGGTCGATATAGATCGCGTTAACGCCATTCAAATTGCCGGCATTGATATCCTCCCGGTCATTTGTCCGTATCGTATAATCTTGAAAGTGGTTTGTTTCTTTGTCATACAAACTAAAACCAGCTAAAGTCCCTACCCAAAACGAATGATCCGGCGCCGAATACAAACAATTCACAGGAGACGACGAGACTACCGAACCCGCCGAAGAAAGGCGTACCAATTTCTTCTCTTTAGCGTCATACTCCAACATCCCGTTCTCCGTACCTATAAAGATATGTCCCGGAACGGAGGCCGAGAAACAAGTAGGACTACCATACACACGTAACTGTTGTCGAAGCCATTCTTTCGTGAAATTCAGAAATGTATCCGAACCTCTGTCATAACGGCTAATCCCACCCGAGGAAAAAAAGATCCAGATACCTCCATCTGAATCCTCGAATAATTTATCGATAGAACTGCTTTGTATACTTTCCGGACAATCCGGTACGGGCAAGAATACTTTAAACGTATATCCATCGTAGCGGTTCAAGCCTTCAGTCGTCCCGACCCAGACATACCCGGTACGATCCTTCAAAATAGAGGTCACCGAAGAAGAAGAAAGCCCGCTATCCATTGTTATCCGGTCAAAAATAACGTTGGTAGCTTGCGTTCTCGTTACCATAAGTACAAACAGCAGTAAAAGGTATATTCTCATCCATTCATCCGATTAATGCCCCAAATATAAAGATTAAGTGGGTGAAAATCACAGAAAACAGAAAGATTGAACGATTTGTACGGTATTATGAAACATATGTCCGGCCCGCTCCCTCCCTATTTCCCTAGCTTTGCGGTATCAATTCTAAAACGAATGTAAAATATGAGAAAACTTTTTCTATCGCTAGTATTCCTTAGCGCACTACTATCTATCCATGCGAATCCGGGTATTAAAGGAATCGTAATCGATCAAACCACCCGTAAGGCATTAGACTACGCTCACGTTGTATTATATGATGGAGATCATATCGTCGAAGAAGCTATGACTGAAGCGAACGGTTCTTTTCTAATCCAGCCCGTAAAACCGGGAACGTATTCGATCCGTATCCATTTTCTGGGATATGATGTTTATATGGGAGAGGAGTTTATCCTTACAGAGCAAATCAAGGATCTGGGTATTATCCCGATGCAAATGCTTGAGGTAGGCTTACAGGAAGTGGAGGTCGTAGCCAACAAGAAACAAGTCATCTATAAACTGGATAAAAAGATCATCGAGGCTTCTTCCAACCTGCTTTCCTCGGGAGGAACCGCTGTCGATATCCTAGAGAACACGCCTTCCATCCGGGTGAACGCCGAGGGAGAGGTTACCTTCCGGGGGAGTAGCGGATTCACAGTCTACGTAGATGGAAAGCCCAGTATATTTACCGGGACCCAAGCCTTGGAACAGATCCCGTCCGGACAAATCCAGAATATAGAGATCATAACTACCCCGTCCGCCCAACATGATACAGGGGGTGATGTCGGGATCATCAATGTCATTACCAAGAAGAACTTCGGGGAAGGGTTGAGCGGAGTAATCAACCTAAGCGGGAATACGGTATGGAGCCGGACCTTGGATTTCTTGTTGACCGGACAAAACAAGGCGTCTCAATGGCGTATAGGCGGTTATGTGGGAAACCGACTTCGCAAAAGTCATTTTACCCAAGAGAAAACGACGTTGGTAAACGATACGACAACGACTTCTTATTCCAATGGCCCCCGTGAAAGTAACGGCTACGCATATATTCTCAATGGAGGTTGGAGCTATACACAAAAACAAACGACTTTTTCCATTAACACGGAAGGTGGATATGCCGGACTCAAGCGAAAAGGGGATCTGGAATATACGGAAGAACGTTCCGCTAATGGCGAGCAATTCGAGAACGGAGAGTTCAAGAGCCTTGACGACTTTGATATCCATGAGACTTTCGGACTAGGGAATCTGGCCGTGGATCATAAGTTCAATGATAAGGGGCATAACCTTAGCGGTAGCTTCTTCTTGAAATATGGAGGCGACGCTCTGGAATATTTCCAAAGCGATCTGTTCGACAAAAACAACGTACGCCAGCAAGGTCATCGTGCGTGGGAGGCCGAACATCGTTGGACCGTCCGTGCGAAAGCCGATTATGTATTTCCATACAGCAAAACCGGACAAATCAAGGCGGGTTATCAATATTTCTCATACTCGGAAGACGGCGATTATAGTATGCAGTTTTGGAACCCGGATACCAAAGAGTTCTTCTGGCGTGACGATATTTACAACACGTTCTATTTCCAACAAGGGATCAACTCCCTTTATGCGATCGTTGGGGATAGCTACCGGTCTTTTGATTTTCAAGTAGGATTACGGGGAGAACATACGCATCAAGTATTACGTAGCTCCAAAGATTGGGCAAACCGCCTACAAAAGCGTTTTGAGTTGTTCCCATCCGCCCATATCGGTTATAACCTCACACAAAATCAGAAGCTTCTATTCGCTTACAGCCGTCGTACGACCCGACCGGAGCTTTATTTCATGGAGCCATACATCACTTACAAGGATTACTATACAGCCGAGATCGGTAACCCGGATATACGCCCGGAGTACATTCATTCTTTCGAGTTGAATTATTCCTTGACTTCCGGCGACAATGCCTTGTCTGCCTCCCTATTCCACCGAACCCGCAAAGACAAGATCGAACGATTACGGGTTCCTTACCAAGCCGGGGTTACCTTGGATTCCATGGCGAACGTGGGACATGATTATTCCACCGGAATAGAACTATCGGGCAGTTTGCAGGCCACCAGTTGGTGGAATACGCAAATAAACGGTAGCCTTTATCACTACCGGGTAGAGAACGAGTATAAGACGGACGGGAAGAATGAGACCAGTACCAATTACGAGATCGCATGGAACAACGCTTTCACGGCAGGTAAATACACAAGGATACAGCTTGACGGCAATTTCGTAGGCCCTTCCGTAACCACCCAAGGAAGAACCCAGTCGTTCTGGTTTGTCAACCTAGCGATACGGCAACAATTCTTCAAACGGAAGTTGACGGCCACCCTCTCTTTCCGGGATGTCTTCAATACGGCCCGTTATGTCAATACGATCACTTCCTCGAACTTGATTTCCAAAACACGAATCCGGCCCGATTACCCGTTGATAGGCTTGACCCTTAGCTATACGTTCAACCAGTTCAAGCTAAAGAATGGCTTATCCAACAATTCAAAGGATTTATTCGAGGGGACGAATCATTAACACATACCTATTGCTCCACTTTCAAAGTATGTTAAGTTACTTTGCCGATGAACTTAACATACTTTGCCGATGAACCTAGCTTAATTTGCCAACAAAGTTAGCCTGCTTTTTCCTATCTATTTTCACTGTATTGGAAACCTCTGACTATAAAGATATTATAATAAGCATATTTTGCAATTTAAAACGGTTTGACATAATTTCCAGCTCTCCAATAATATAAATACAGAAAAAACCATTACTTTTGCAACCTATGTGTAAAACAAAGAAGGAAATTGTAAAGTAAATAACCTCAGACGTTCCTGTCGGGGTTATCCCACCATCATACTCGGGCATATTCCTGCCCGAGCTATTTTTCATATACCTTTAGGAATTAATTAAAGCTTGACAAGGTGCGTTATGCATTTGTTGAAGTTCTTAACATACATAATACAATGAATTTAAATAATATTCAAATAAGAGAAACTGCGACAAGCGATTTTAGCCATATAATGGAAGTTGAGAAATTGGCATTCGGCTATGATAAGGAAGCCGAACTCGTAGCAGAGTTATTAGCCGACAATACAACCAAACCGATAGTCTCACTTCTTGCTTTTTATAAAGACGAGCCTATCGGACATATTCTTTTTACCAGAGCCTATTTCAACGAACAGCAGCAGCAACCGATGATGCATATTCTTGCACCTTTGGCTGTAAAACCGGAATATCAACGGCAAGGTATTGGTGGAATGCTGATAAAGGCTGGTATAGAGAAATTACAAGAAAAAGGTTCAAACCTTGTGTTCGTATTAGGGCATAAAGAATATTATCCTAAATATGGATTTATACCTGATGCCAATCATTTAGGTTATCCTGCGCCTTATCCCATTTTGGAAGAATATAGTGATTATTGGATGGTTCAACCAATAAGCCCAAAAGGATTCGAAATCGGTAAAGGAAAAATTAAATGCAGCGAAGAATTAAACAAACCCGAGCATTGGCGAAATGAAGAATCAGATAGATAACTTTTAATAAAAAACATCATGAGTAACGAAAATAAAACAATTCACGAATTCGATTTCAACCTGATCTGCGAATACTTTTCAAACGTAGAACGTCAAGGACCGGGCAGCCCAGAAGCAACTCTTAAAGCGTTGAGTTTTATCGACAATTTGGCTGATAATTCCCGCATTGCCGACCTTGGTTGCGGTACGGGAGGGCAGACAATGATTTTGGCAGAGAATGCTCCGGGGCAGATTACCGGGCTTGACCTCTTTCCTGAATTTATCAATATATTCAGTCGGAACGCCAAACAATCTGACCTTTCCGATAGGGTAAAAGGTGTTGTAGGTTCAATGGACGATCTTCCTTTCGGGAAAGAATCCTTAGACCTTATCTGGTCTGAAGGGGCTATCGCCAATATCGGCTTTAAAAAAGGCTTGAATTATTGGAACGGCTTTCTAAAAAAAGACGGTTATGTCGCCCTGACCTATGAGTCGTGGTTTACGGATGACCGCCCCGCCGAAATCGAAAAGTTCTGGCTTGACGCAGTTCCTGAAATGAACACGATAAGTCATAATATTTCAGTCTTGCAGAAAGCCGGTTATCGTCTTGTTGCCGCATTTACGTTACCTGAAACCTGCTGGACAGAGCATTACTTTTCTCCATGCAGCAAGATACAGGATGAGTTTCTGAAGAAACATGCAGGCAGCAAAACCGCTGAGGAACTTATAGCCGGTCAACGCCATGAAAAGGTGTTGTATGACAAATACAAAGAGTTCTATGGTTATGTGTTTTATATCGGGAAGAAGATCTAATTAACTCAAAGAGGGAAGATTATCGTAAAACAATAGTCTTCCCCTTTCAAATAAAAAATAAAATGAAAAAGATAAATTACTATTATCTCGTTGCTGGATTCTTAGCTCTCCTGTTTTCGATAACGCATGAGCTAAACGGACAACGGGCATTAATTCCTGCCCTGTATGCCGGGGAATTAGATATAAATACCGTAACGACATTCAAGTATATTTGACATATTATTACGGCTGAGAACAGTGTTTTTGGTATTGCTTTCATTATCATGGCATTTTATAAAGAACAGGAAAAAGTAAAATTTACCGCATGCTGATTTGTGCGATCTTGTACGCTGATGGGGCCTTATAAACAAATAAGTACATTAAGCCAAAATGTAGCGAATCTGAGATTCAAGGTATTGCTAAACGAGAAAATAGCGGAGAAGATATTAGATGGGATAATTCATTTCGGCCCAATAAATATACCAAGATTTCGACTTATTGAAAAACGCTATAGCCGAGCCATAGAAATGCACACGGAAGGAAAAGCTTACAAAGAAATGATCCAAACACTATATTTCCTCGATGACGATCTCAACAATGATACTTACCAGCAACATATAAGTATCGAAAGATACTTCTTTAACGCAGGGTTCATCGATGACAAGATCGAGTATTTAAAGGATAAATCAGGATTATCTTTGAATATATTCTCCGCTTTTTACTCCTTGCAGTTTTGTTCATAGTGCTATTGAAAGGATATAAATACTATCTACAGCACAAAAAGGAAAAAACGGAACTTACCATTAAAAACGAACAGGATCAACGCGCCTTTATAAGGTTCTTCCTACAACATAGCTCTGACACCAAACAACAATAGCAAAAGAAAAAGCAGTAAGTAGAAATAAACCAACTCCAATACCCTGATAAATTAACTTCATGGACAAACAAAGCCGGTAACCTCCAAAAGTAAGCCCCGATCAAACAAACGACCGGGGCTAATTCTTTATCCGCTCTCCATCCTCACGGAGGTACTTACGGATGAACTTTAATTTATTACTTTAGTATTAATATTAATCGCTCCCGCCTGTTCGCCCATCACGGGGTACTTGGACCGAGGCCCTCACGGGAACATGATTATCTTATTTCATTATTCCTTTACATGTCTTATTTAACGACAACCTTTACGGTCTCCTCGCCAACCGTCACGAGAACGATACCAGCGGGAACAGCGATCGTCGCGTCATCAGAAGTGATAACCGTCTCTGCCAACGGCATACCCAACAAGTTACGGACATAAGCCGTCTCGCCTTGAGCGCCTTGGATCGTTACATAACCGGCGTTGCCTGTTACTACGATAGAAGAAGATACGGAATTATCGATAGACTCGTTAGATGTAGGATTACCCTCGCCTACTGTTAGCGGCAACGCTTTAGAAGCATTAGTAGTAAAGCCTAATTTACCGTTCAACGCATACAAGTAAGTAGTAGCGGCACCTACCGGCGTAACTGAATAACCACCCTCTATTTTCGTGATATAGAACTTGAAGTTATCGATGCCTGCTGAGCAAACATTTTCCTTAGTCTCTTTAGCCACTACCACAGCCTTACCGTTCACGGTCGTATTGATCGTATCCACACCTGCCAAAACTGCCGGGCGGAAGATAGCCTTAACATCCGTTTCCTCCGTAGGATCATTAGAATAAGAGCCTTCCAACGCATAGTTAGCGTTTACGTCAAATTTAGCCTTGCTTTCGTTCCAGAAATACATAGAGTCCTTAGCATAATACAAGAAGTTTCTGGTAACTGCGGCAGGTTCTTCCGCTTTAGTAACAGGTTCTTCGGTAGCGATGCCCTTAGAGATATAGAAAGAAGGGATCTCAGCCTTGCTGTCTGCCGTATCCAACCAGAAAGTCAAGCCCTCCGCGCCAATGACACCTTCCAAGATACCATTTTTGTTCTCTTTCAAGGAGATTGAGCCTTCATCACCGTCCAATGTAGCGTGTCTCGGGGTAGCCTCCAAGCTGATGCCCAATTGATAGAAATCTACGGTTACATTCGTATAAGATTTATCCGCACCTACCAAATCTTCCGAGAAAGAAGCTTCAGTTACATCTACGTATAATCTCTTAGCGCCAGCTTTCACTACTTGGTTATAATTATCAGCCGCTTTCTCCGCATTAAGCTCACTATCCAAACAGATTACGGAATAAGTTCCATCTACGTTCTTCTTGAATACCAAACGAGATAACTTCTCTGACTTCTTATCCTTATGTTCTGCCAATGCGTATTTGCTGTTATCAGTATCATGTTTGAAGCCATTATCTCCATCAACCAGATAATAAGCCTGTATAGTCAACATATCAGCCTCTTTCTCCGCAACGGCATCATCCTTCAAATAGATATACTTGAAATTGTTCTTCACGGACTCAGCCTTCTCGAAAGCCCAAGAGTAGCTCTTAGCGACATCACTAATCGGCTCAAATTGCTTTTTCTTAGCATCGTCATTGTAATACATGTACAGTTTATCAACAGCCACGGTTGATTTACCATTGAATACCAACTGAGCCTTTTGTTTCAATTGAGCGTCTGTCAAGTTCAAGAAGCCCTCGTTACCGCTTACGGCTACCAATTTGATATTCTCCGCGGTTAATTCACCAACCGTAGTACTTACGGCTTGATAGATACCAGCCTTATCTGTTTTGTACAAGTTTGCCTTGAAAGTCTCGCTTGTCTCAAGATTCTTGAACGTAACACTACCCATACCCGGCATCGCGATAACAACCCATTGAGCGGACGGAGCCTTCAAGTCTACGTCTTTCGGAGCGACAGCCTCTTCAACGAAAGAATAAGAATTCGTTCTTGCCACGTCAGCCTTAGCCGCATACTTAGAAACCAAATATTTGCCATATAAAGATTCATTCTCCTTACCGGATTCAGGCTGCGTACCCGTAAAATAGATATTATAGATAGCGGCACCGTCAGTCTTCAACAAATCAGAAGCTTTTGCCCAAGTATCACCCGTTGTTTGAGCCAAAGTAAGCTTAGCTTCATCTTTTTTAGTAGTGATATAGGTCTTCAAGCCACCAGCGGTCAAGGAGTAAGCGCCGACGTAAACATTCAGATTTGAACCATGGTTCTCATCCGTATCCTTCGTAGCCTTAACACCCTTCATCTGGACCGTATACTGCCCACCTTTATTAGCCAAATCCTTTTCTGAAACACTATAGATAGCATTCACGAAAGCGATCTTACCATCTTTCTTAACATTGGTTGAGTTCAACTTCTCGCCTTTTACGGTAGTGAAGCCGAAGCCCTCACCTTGAGTAGCATCCAAGCTAGTGATACCGAAAATAGCGTTCGGATTCAATACGATGAAAGTAGCGGCTTTCAAGTTATCCTTAGTTTTGCCATCACTTTTAGCCAGCTTCAAACCGGCATCGTTGGCGACTACGAAACATACACCGGAAACCGATTCCACACCTAATTCCAATTGCTCATTAACCGTAGCAGCGTCGATAGCGAACATCTGCTCCCCAAACGGATTCACGTCCGGCTCTGAAGCGGCTTTCGGGAATTTGAAGGAGAATCCTTTACCGGAAAGGTTCTTGTTTAAGTCGTCCGCTGTCGTTTCTTTAGAAGCTTTAAGCATTTTAGCGACTTTGGAAGAGGAGGACATATCGTATGCCAAAGGCTTGTTTCCAAGCTTAATCACACCTTCGGCAAACGTAAACCAGCAATAGCCCTTCTTTACCGCATCCGCATCAGGAGTGCCCACAACGTCACCACTTGTCGTACCATATATCACCTTACCCGCGGCATTCAACAGTTGAAAATAGTCCGTACCATTTTCCGTCTTCTTACCACTTACCGTAAACACTTCCGCACCAGCTTCGTCAACCGTAGTGAAACCGTAACCTACATTCTTTACTTCCTCTGATTTTAAAAAGCTTGTAACAGCTTTAGTATCCTCATTAGGATCAGCTCCCAGATACACCTTTTCCCCATTCGTCACTTTATCAAGTGCTTCATAGGTTTTCGCAGGTGTAGTTTCTCCAGCAGCGAACACCGCCCCCGCCATAAGCAAGAACGACGCAAACAAAGTAGAAATTCTCTTGTTCATAAATCGAAAATTTAATATTAATAATAGTGTTAATTATATATCCATCAACCCTTTTAGCCAATCTCGGCTTTACGAAAACGACTAGTCTAAACGATCGTTTAGATCTTGCGTTTTTCGAGAGGTACAAAGGGGAGTTTGTGGAAGGAAGAGCTTGTTTCGTAAAGGATAGCCTATCCTATTGATAAGAAAGCGAATAAGGGAACAAAAAAATAGCTCGGAAGGGTTGCAGAAGTCAAAGAAACGCATACCTTTGCAAATGACTAATTATAACGATCGTTTTCAACAATCATTTTCATACATATAATATAATGTACATGCGTACATTATAATAGCGTACTAAAATATCTCCTTGCAATAAATAACATATTCAATATAAACTCCCCCGTTTTGGGCCTCGGAAGTGAATAACTTACGGCTTGTCGAGTGAATAACTAACGGCTATACCTAGTGGATAACTTACGGCTTGGGAAGTGAATAACTAACCACTTACAAACCTTTTTTCCTACCGTTGACCAAAGGAACTTCCTATCATCATAATGCCCATTATAAGGTCTTTACAATAGGCAATGTAACACCTTTATAATGCCCATTGTAAGCCGCTTATAACTGCGATCATTAGAACGCTCAAAAAGAACACTGATAATCAACACATTAAAAACGCCATTACCTTGTCCAGAAAACACGTACGACTTTTACAAAAAACACGTACATGTTTTCTCGGAAACACGTACGTGTTTTTCCAGAAGCAAAATCCAGTCAAAAGCAATAAAGATTCTGATAAAGCCATTATCTTTGCTTCAAAATCAATATACAACCACGATGAGACACTTAAAGTACTTGGCTTTTGTAGCATGTCTGGGAAGTCTTTCCCCAGCCTTCGCGCAAAACGCCTCTAAAAGCCTAACAGTTGATGACCTAGTCACTTGGCAACGAATCACGGACCGGGAGATCTCGGACAACGGAAAATGGGTAGCTTGCAAGATGGAACCTTGGGAAGGTGACGCTACCGTTTATTTGTATGCGGCCCAAGGGCAAGAGACCGCCACTTTTTCTCCGGCCGATAAGTTCGCGTTCTCCGCTTCCTCGGGTTATCTGGTTGTCACGCAAACACCCGGAAAGTCCACGGTAGATTCCCTGAAAATATTGAAGACGAAAGAGGACAAGATGCCGATGAACACCTTGGTAATCTATTCCGTCGCCGGTAAAAAGGAGACGATAGACTCCCTCAAAACCTTCAAATTAGCGGACGAGGCGGATTGGATCGCTTATCAAAGAGGCCGGAAGGACTCCACGTTGTACGTCCGTTCGCTGGATGGAAGCAAGACCTTCCAGTTCCCGACCGTAACGGATTTCCAATTCGCCAAGAAAAGCGGTATGCTATATTACACGAGCGCAGCGGAAGGAGAAGCAGGTATATTCACCTTGAACCCGGAGAAAGGAAGTCCGGCGCTCATCAAAGAGGGAAAAGGCGTATTCAAACAAACCACGTTCGACGAGAAAGGGGAACGGCTAGCTTTCTTATATTGCGCCGACAAAGATTCTTCTTACAAAGCGTTAAGCTTATGGTTATCCGAGCATAACGCTCCCGCAAAAGAAATCGCCACCCGTGGAAACAAGGCTTTCCCCGCTGAATGGGTAATCAATGAGAACGGGATGCTTCAATTCTCGAAATCTGCTTCCCGTCTGTTCTTCGGTACCTCACCGGAGCCGAGGCAAAAAGACACGACCCAACTAGCCGAGAATCGTCCGAACGTACAGGTTTGGAGTTGGGATGAGCCCGTACAATATACCGTACAGAATTATAACAAGGAAAAAGACTTAAAGAAAAGCTATCAAGCGGTTTATAATCTGGGCAACGGCTCTATCTTCCAATTGGCGAATGAGGAATTACCGAATATCCAATTGGGTAACGAGGGTGACGCAGCCTTGGCGCTCCTTTCCACTTCCCGTCCCTATTCTTTGTCTTCCATGTGGGAGGCCCGCACACGCAGCGACTATTATACCGTATCGCTGGATAACGGGGAGCGCAAGCAAATCGCCCAAGCGGATTATGGACGTTTCCGCCTCTCCCCACAAGGTAAATACGCATATTGGTATGGCGAGACGGATAGTTGCTGGTACACGATCGCCTTGGCAGAAGGTAAGCGATATCGCCTAACCACCCCGGAAAGCTTCCCGGCTTGGGACGAGGAGAACGACGTTCCTAATCATCCTTATGCGCATGGAGCCGCCGGCTGGACCGCGAACGATCAAAATCTATTGATCTATGATCGTTACGACATCTGGAAATTCGATCCGACCGCAGCTACCTCACCGATCAACCTGACCGTGAACGGAAGGAAGGAGAAACTGTCCTACCGCTTGGAACAACTGGATAAAGAGGCTCGCTTTATCGACCTCGGCAAACCGCAATTATTAAAAGGATTCAACGAGACCACGAAAGGATACGGATTCTATAACGCACGCCTCTCCGCTCCAGCAGCCCCGAAGACCTTGCTGGCAGGCAACTATATGTTGCGATCTATCAACAAGGCGAAGAATACGGACGACGTGATCTATACGATGGAAACCTTCCAGCAATATCCGGATATCCACTATTCTACCTTGGCGTTCAAGAAATCCGTGCAATTGACGCATGGAGACAAACAGCAGGAAGGTTTTATCTGGGGTACCGCCGAGTTGGTATCATGGATTTCCTTGGACGGCCGTCCACTGGAAGGTGTCGTTTATAAGCCGGCGAATTTTGATCCGAACAAGAAGTACCCGATGATGGTAAACTTCTACGAGCGGAATTCGGAGACTTTATATAATTACCGTATGCCGGAACCGCATCGTTCTACGATCGATTATCACTTATACAATAGCAACGAATATGTCATCTTCAACCCGGA